>Ga0190310_1000207_pt1 | contig 21003 bp, 15 predicted proteins | sample 48700778_MG_FD_165059 | JGI IMG/M metagenome (GOLD analysis project Ga0190310, IMG submission 165059) | Hydrothermal vent sediment bacterial communities from Southern Trench, Guaymas Basin, Mexico - 4870-07-7-8_MG | ecosystem: Environmental > Aquatic > Marine > Hydrothermal vents > Sediment ... | reverse complement strand
TCTAGGCTTTCCTCCAGTAGTTTTCTTCTTTCTTCTGCTGATCTAGCCATGCTTGCTAGCTCCCATAGGCTCACCCCTATTCCGTGCTCTATCTTCTCTATCATGCTTAGGTCGTTCAGCTGTTCTGCCACTTTTAGGGCAGCCTTTTCGTGGTCTAGGCTTTCCTCCAGTAGTTTTCTTCTTTCTTCTGCTGATCTAGCCATGCTTGCTAGCTCCCTTAGGCTTATCCCTATTCCGTGCTCTATCTTCTCTATCATGGTTAGGTCGTTTAGCTGTTCTGCCACTCTCAGAGCTTTCCTAAAGTGCTCTAGGCTTTCCTCCAGCAACTTTCTTCTTTCTTCTGCGGAGGATATTCGTGCAAGTTCGATTTTTGTTAAGCCGATATAGTATAATATCACTATTTTCTGCTTTTTAGCCGCTTTTGGCAATGCTTCTATCAGCTTTTCTTTGACTCTTCCAAGAATCTCTCTTCGCTGTTTCGCCGTCATAGACAATATCTTTTTAAATAGTATCGCTTCTACCTCCCCAATAATGCTTTCTATATCCACGATCCCCCCCAAATATAATCATTTCCGCCCACATATATAAAGAAATAGGATATATAAAAACTTGATCACAGCAACCATATCGATCCTCCCCTCATCGAGCATATCTGAAGCCCCCATGCTTTTTTTGCCATGAGGACGGCTCTATGCTGTGCTTTTTCATTATTTACATTTATGAATTATTCCTGCTATATACTCCTGCATATATTAAGTTTTTACATCCATCAATTTGGATATAGGGTGATCTATATGGAGAAAGTAACCAAAGAAGAACTCCTCAAAAAAGCAAAAGTATGGAGCCAAGTAGCAGAAAAACTCCACAAATACTACAGAGGAAAACTAATGGTACTACCAAAATGCGCAATAGAAAGCTACGACGACTTCGCATGGATATACACACCAGGAGTAGCACAGCCATGCAGAATAATAAAAGAGGATATCGAAGCAGTATGGGAATACACAAATAGATGGAACTACGCAGCAGTAGTAAGCGACGGAACAAGAGTACTAGGACTAGGAAAAATAGGACCAGAAGCAGGACTCCCAGTAATGGAAGGAAAAGCAGTACTATTCAAATACCTAGGAGGAGTAGACGCATTCCCACTAGTAACAAGAGCAACAACAACAGAAGACATGATCAAATTCCTAGAATGGATAGAACCAAACTTCGGAGCAATAAACCTAGAAGACATAGAAAAACCAAAATGCTTCGAAGTCCTAGAAAAAGCAAGAGAAAAACTAAACATATGCGTATGGCACGACGACCAACAGGGAACAGCAACAGTAGTATACGCAGCACTCAAAAACGCACTAAAAGTAGTAGGCAAAAAACTACACGAAGCAAAAATAGTATTCCTAGGATTCGGAGCAGCAAACAAGAAATGCGCCGACGTACTACTACTCGCAGGAGCAAAACCAGAAAACATAATAATAGTAGACTCAAAAGGAACACTAGGACCCCACAGAAAAGACTGCAAAGGAACATACAAATGGTGGTGGTGCGAACACACAAACCCAGAAGGAATAGTAGGAGGACTAAAAGAAGCACTAAAAGGAGCAGACGTACTAATCGCAATGAGCAGACCAGGACCAGGAGTAATCAAAAAAGAAGAAATAGCACAAATGGCACACGACGCAATAGTATTCGCATGCGCAAACCCAATACCCGAAATATGGCCATGGGAAGCAAAAGAAGCAGGAGCAAAAATAGTAGCAACAGGAAGAAGCGACTTCCCAAACCAGACCAATAACTCGCTCGGGTTCCCAAGCATATTTCGCGGATGTTTAGACGTCATGGCTAAAACGGTGACGGATGAAATGTGTATTGCGGCGGGCGATGCGATCGCTGAGTACACCGAGAAGTACGGTAAGTTTGAGTTGAGTGAGGACTACATAATTGCTAGGATGGATGAGCCCGGTTTGTTCCCATATGAGGCCGCTGCATGTGCTATGCAGGCTGTTAAGCAGGGTGTTGCTCGTCGTACTACTACGTGGAAGGAGGAGTATGAGCGTGCTAAAGAGATTATTGAGCTTAGTCAGAAGATGCTTAATGTTCTTATCGACACAGGTCTGATCCCCCACATCCCAGAGGAAGTTAAGAGACTCTACATAAAGTCAAAGAAAGAGGAGAAGAAGTAGACTTCGCCTCCTCCCTATTTTTTTATGAGGGATTCTCGAGCAAGGCAAGGGATCTGATCTAATAACTATTAAATATGCCAGTTATTCTATGCTATGAGTTATCTCCACTATCTGAGGCTCAGAAAGTTTACTATTTTCAATACACAGTGGAACATACATCATATATATCCTAGCATATTCTCTTAGGTAAGTCTTTATATTGAAAAACTTTTCTACATAGTTTATTGTCTCCGAAAGTTTTGGATTACTACTTAGCTCTCTTTTTATATCTTTTTGAAACATAGTTTAGTTTACTAACAGGCTCTTCAAATTTTATATGTTCATATTTTTCCTCAAGGATGTCAATCAAATTAGCTCCATTGATTATATTCTCTATGTCCCTGAGCGTTAGAACAACAATTATTAGATCTCTTTGTTTAAAGATATTCAATATAGTCTGCCATGCTTCTTCAGTGATATGCTTTTTTACTAAAAAACAACCAAATTTGACTTTATAACTCTCAAGTAGACTAGCAAAATTTCTTATTGTTTTAGCTCCTACATTTTTATTCCAATTTTTGCACTCTATCATAATATGTGTTCCTATCTCCTTAAATAATGGATGAAATGTAAGGATAGGACTCTTCAATTTTAATAATACATCTATCTCAGCCGTCTTTGTTCTTATGTTTCTACCACTAGAAGTTATTCCGAAAATAGAAGTGAACAGATACTCAGTTAGGGCTTCTAATGTTTCTTTCTTCTCTTGGTTAGTTTTTGCCTCTTCTACTTTTATAAGCATCTCTCTTAATTCTTCTCGATCTATCTTAAATAGCTCATGATTAATATTATTTTTAAATGATATACTACCAAAAGCATCCTTAAGCGTAATTCTCTCAGGTTTAGCAGTACTCCGCTTTTTTTGAAATATTCTCCTTTCTTTTTTTCTTTCAAAGAAAAAATCGCATACAATCCATATATCATCTTCCGTCGGAATAAACCATGTCCCACAAACATCACATTGAATTTTATCTGTGGGTATATCTTTTAAATCGTCCAGGACCAGAACGTCAGATGCGCACTCGGGGCAGGTTATTTCATATCTAATTTTAGCAAGCCCTAGTTTTTCAAGGGCAACACAGAGATCAATTGCTTTCCTTTTATCTATATTTAATTTTTTAGCTATAAGAATGGGCGAAACACGCTTTGTTGGTATTTCTGGTAAAATTTCTTCTAAACGCTCAATCAGATCATCATCTATATTATAATCCCTTAATTTCCTTAATTTTCGACAACACATACATTATTACCTCCTCGCTCACATAGCTTTTAAAGAATATTTTTCCTTGTAAGGAGTTTATTTGAAACCCAACCCTTAATTCTCTACCATCAGCAAATTGATGAATATATTGAATGTACACACCACTCCTACTATACTCACCAATTATTTCCCCAATTTTGTCAAATATTTCGTCATCCCTTAGATCGCTTCCACGAGCAGCGGTAATTCTTAGCGAACTTATTCTACCATGAAGCGGTTTTATTGTAGCATTTCTTAGTGTATGAGCCCATTCAATGATTTTTTCCAATTCATCATCGCTAAAACTGATGGACTCGTATTCTTCCCCCCTATTGAAAATTTCTGCTAGTTTCTCGCATACTTTTTTAGCATGCTTTCTCTCACGTACTCTGATTTCAACTAAGCCGGTATCTGTATGTATGAATGCAACACTTGAAATCAGAGGCGAAAACTTTATTATTTTTCTAGTATCGGCATCCCTCCTAATTATGAGTGGTCCTTTCGCCTCTAATTTTATTTTAATTCTACCATCTACTAGATCAATTAACACAATTTTGGGTTCTGAAGTAGGTTTAATTTCCACTCGCTTTCTAAATCTGTCTTCCATTTTGTAGCGCTTTAGCACCTCCAACAAGTAATCCTCATTACTCAAATTGCTAACATTTTCCTTTTTAAACTTAAAAAGATGTATCGTGACATTTCCAGCATCCTCATATCTTGTATAAATTTCTTCTATTTTCTCATATGGGACTATTTCAGCTATTATTTTTCTCAATTCCTCAATAGAAACACCGCTTCTTCTTATTCCATATTTCCTTGCTAAAAGTTCTAGCTCATACCTTGGAATAATCTTCAATAATTCTAATTTTTGTAACTTAATAGTATTAATTTCTTCATCGTTATTACTCTCACTTAATTTTTCAGACGCCATACCAACTCCCTACAAAAAAATTTGTTTTAAATAAATCTTATAAAAAGCTTTAGTGTCGCTTCGCGACCATACACACCCACTGCTTACCTATTTCTAGGCGATTTCTAGCCATATCAGTGGAGGGAAGCCATCTGGCGCCTCAAAGGCTGATTTTATTTTGGGCCATAGAGCCCGATAAAAAGCTAGCCCAGCCGCCCAAAGCGAAGGACACACCTGAGCCTCGAGCTCGAATAGCAAAATGCGAGCTAAGGGCGGCACGAGGCTGCCAGATGGCCACCCTCCAAAAACAAGTAAGAAAAGGCGAATATAAATGAAAAGACCAGCTGGGATCGATGTCCACAAAGACTTTCTGGAAGTCGCATTTAGAGAGCTATCAGGCAGAGTAAAGGTGTTAAGAATCGAGTATACGCCAAGGGGGCTGAACAAGCTGATAAAGCTACTGCGCAGATGTGGCATCACAGATGCGTACATGGAGTCCACCGGCGACTACTACCTGCCACTCTACTATGCCCTCAAAGGAGCCGGCATTAAGCCACATGTCATGAACGCATATAAGATTCGTAGGCCTGAGGCCAACAAGACTGACGAGAGAGATGCTGTGTGGCTTCTTGAGGTAGGCGAATCGGACCTATTCTCCGATTCCTATGTGCCCGATGAGGATATCCAAGCTCTTCGCTTCCTAGTGCGGAAGCGGATAAAGCTTGTTGATAGGATCAGCGACATCAAACGGGAGATAAATAATATCCTGTGGAGACTTGGACTCCAGGCATCCCAGTTTGCGAAGAAACTTAGGAGCAAAAAGAAAAGAAAGCTGTTGCTAGACCTGCTAGAAGGCCGACTCGGGCCAGATAGTATTAGTGATGGCGATGTGAGGGCTCTCTACGACGTACTTTCTAAGTCTGAGTTCAGGGCCTACATCTTTGTCCTTAAGAGCCGACTGGCAGAGCTAGCTTACCTTGAGTCTCAGCTCGAGGAGTTCGACAGGGAAATAGAGGCTCTAGCTGGGAGGTTTGAGGGTGTGATTAGGATCCTTATGTCTGTCCCCGGCATCAGCTTCGTCCTATCGGTCGGCATTCTATCGGAGATTGGCGATATTGGTCGTTTCCCCTCTCCGGGCCATCTGGCTTCTTATGCTGGTCTTATTCCTACAGCGAAGAATTCTGGCGGTAGGAAGCGTGCTGGTAGGCCGTCTAAGAAGACAAATAAGTATCTTAGACGCTACATGTTTTTGGCCGGTATGGCTGCGGTTAGGGGTAGAAGTTGTGTTGTCCGTGAGTTTTTCCAGCGTTTACTTAGTCGTGGTAAGCATTATAAGGTTGCTGTTGTTGCTGTGGCTAGGAAGCTTCTCTGCGTTGTCTGGTATCTTCTTTGCCGTGGGGAGTTTTGGCGTGAGGATGGCTACTTTAAGGGTCTTCGTCGTCCGTCTCGGAGGAGGCGGGTTAGGATTTCTGTTCGTGAGGCTATCGCCATCTTGGTGAGGGCTGGCTATGTGGTGAGGAAAAGAGCTTAGCTTTGTGAGGTGTGTGAAGATGCATGTTTGAGGCAATGTGGTCTGCGTGAAAAAGAAAAAAGTAATATAGCAAATAAAAATAAAGCTATTCACTGGTATTCTCGATACGAATCTTACCAGTAAGCAAAAGATCCATGAAACCCCTCTTCAATTCCTCTAAATAATGTTTTCTTTGGTATTCTAGTTCAAGCATCTTATCCACAGTTAATAAAATATTAGCGATCTCTTCTTGCTCCCAGCTAGGTGGTACTGGTATCTTTAATTTAAGTATTGCTTCCTTAGGGACACGGCGTCTACCAGTTGTACCTCTCATCGAATATTCTAAAGCAATAATTAGTGGCAAGCTTGGCGAAAATGTTCCTCCAAATTGGCTTATTCCACGAATCTTTGTGTGGTATGAAATATATTCAAGGGGGGACGGTGAATCGAAGCGAATTACACAAAATAGGCCGTATGTATGGATACGATCCACGAGGATTAGGTGGGTTTTTTGCTGGCGATGAACCTAGCCTTAGATACATCGGAAAAGATAAAGAACATGTTGTACTTGAAAGATGGGCGGAAAAATATGTTGAAGAGTACATTGATTGGATAGAGAAAAACATCGATAACTATCGTAAGAAATCTTCCTCTGTGATAAAGGAGCAAGATTAAGAGGGGTGCAAAATATGAGCGTTAAAACTAGGTCTGCACTAATAATTATAGCAAAACAGAATGGAGGGAAAAGTACAGTTATAAGAGCTACTACTGGGGTTAGCCGAGCAGGACAACAATCTGGAAAGTATATGCAACTAAAGGATCGAAGAAACAATCCGATTACGGCTCTAGTATACGTCGCGTCCCCTCAGGAAAGCGGAGTCGATCCGAATGATTTCCTTAATACACCTCCATACTCTGAAATTGCTAAGGGAGATTATGACATTTTAATTCTTCCACTTGAACATAATCATCAGTGGAACCCTCAAGACTATATCGAACAAGTTAAAAATTATGCAAATAAAATATATGTCGTATTCCTTGAAGCCCCTAGCCAACATCTTATAGGCTATTTGAAGACTAATAACATTGTGTATGATGTTATAAATTATACCCAAAATGAAGAATACGAGGATCCATTTTATGTCGCGTATAGGATTCGTATGGGGTATTGGCCCCCCGATCAAACAACCATAAAAACCATGAGACTTATATGCCTTTTTTCCTATTTTTAGTGTGGTTAGGATAAAACTGGTGTGCAATTGATGCTTTCAGTAACGCGAGTTCGTGCACACGAAAATATAAGACTGAAAGTCGCCCAACTTATCCTTAGGCTAACTAAAAAGATAACATCTAGACTAAAAAGTATTGTTTCTGGTTTAGATGTCTACAGACTTGAGAAGCTCATAGAATTCATAGATAACATTGAATATTGGCGCATAATAATTCCTCAGGAGATTGGCGTAATTGGTGGATATGTAGACATGGATTTATTTGGTAGGATAATTTTTGAGTTCAAAAGTAAGGAAGCAGAATTTGATGATGGCTATAAGCAGGTAATTAGCAGGTATTTACCATTTTATCCTCAGGCGAAATATGTTGTGATTACGAACTGGAGTTCATGGAGAATATACAAAGTAAAGGCTGTCAATAGGTTAGAGGTTATTTATGATGGAGATAGACGCAATGCTATTCCAATCTTGGAGCGCATCATTGAGGATATTCTGAAGTTAGAGGGTTACAAGATACCTCCCTATCCTGATGCTATTGCTGGAGTATTTAAAGGCTTATTTTGAACAAAATCGATGAATTTTGCAAAGCGCTCGCTGAACTACTTGAAAAGTATGGTAATGGCGTCTGGTCGGCAACAATAGTATCAATGCTAGCACCCTTAGTGATAAAACATATAAAGGTAGATATAGTAATTACGAACCCACCATGGTTACAATTAACAAAGTTTAAAGCATCATATGCTGAGAAGATATTATCCAAGGCATCAAAATTGATTTACGTCACTACAAGACTTCCAGAAAATGTTGCTGGCAGGATAATAATGGGGTCTGATTTAGCGTCTATGGCTCTCTATGGAGCATTGAGTATAGCTGAGCGAGCTGTAGCGTATGTTATGCCCCGAGAGGCATCATTTTATGCCATGTCAAGTCAAAGATCAGGTATATTGCTAACGTACGCTGTTCTTAAGAAGCATGAGACACGTATAGATCGAGTAGAAATGATAGATTTAAATTTTGATGCTTTCCAACATGGAAATTATCCAGCCCTGCTTATCATTAGTATGAAGGAGAGTTAAATGGAGGTAAATCTCTATATAGCTAATGTCAATTTTAAAGGAAAGCGTTATTCCAAATCCTATAGACTATCTACGGGAGACATTCTCGTAGAACTATATGAGTACCAAAAGAACTATGATGAATATGTGCGACCTCTAATATCATATTATAGCGAGAATGAACAAGTATTAGCAAGAGCATTGAATGTTAAAGATATAATAAAGAAAGGCGAGTACATAATGGGTATCTTTGGTGGAGAAGAAAAAAGGGGAAAAGAGACATATGCAGGACTTGTTGTAGTCAGTGAAGGATATGACAAAGATATGGACAAATATATTTTGAGGCTATATAGAATGGATTCTTCAATTGATGCTCCACGCGATCTTTTTGAAAAGTATGATTGTGGGATATTTAATCTTATATATAGAGGTTGTATTCATCCTTTCAATATTTCATGTATATATCGAGTGTTATTATCTAAAGGAGGACCAGAAAATCTAAAAAAGTTTCTACAAGAAGTCCTAATACTTAATGAGGATAAATTGGCAGAAGATAATGTAAGAAGATTAGAGATTCTCATTAGGGAAGTTGTTCAGCCTAGAGAGCCAAAGTTTTTAGATAAAGGTATGAATTATGTTATTTATAGAGGCAAGCGAACATTTTCTGCCATAGCATTTAAACCAAAAGAGAATAACTATATATTGGATAGTAGCGTGGCATCAATTGATTGTGGTGATGAAGAAGATAAAGCGTATTTCTATGCGGCGGTACTTAACTATCTCGCGTACAAGGCAATACAATTACGGAGACCATTCATAAGAGATCAGTATGCTAGACCGATCAAGGCAATTATAGGTGCTGAACTCTCGTGGAATATTGTCGCAGAAAGGAATGAAAAGCTTGTACAAGATATAGTCAAATTAAGCAAAGAACTTCACATAAAAGCTTCTGGGAGATTTAGGGATAAGAGATACAGCCAAGAACGACAAGCTTTTAAGGATCTTGAAAGTATTGATGAATTCCAGAAGTTAATACTCTTGCTTGACAATTATATATCAAAATACGTGGGTCATAAACAGCTTGAGGATGCTTTATCATGGGTCGCTGGTTTGAAAACTTCATAATTCTAAATGTAGGCGAGGATTATGAGTTCTAACTTGGGGTTATGTATATTTTACAGCATTTTGTCTCAATTTTGAGGATATTCTGATCATTTTTGAAATATCTCAAGGGCTTAAGATATTTTAGATAAACTCTATTGAGACGCCATTTAGCATCTTTATGTATTATTAAATCGCCTTTGATTGTTGGGAAGATTCTTATCAGTTGTTTACTATCAAGACGAGCAATATTATCTCTAGAAAAACCTACATTTCTAGATCGATCAAGGATTATTCCATATTTTGTATATTCATTTCTTAACTCGCTTATTTTTCTTTTTTCGATATATGCTACAAGAGCAATAACGTCTTCAAAATTGTTAACTGTTTTGATATTTTTCTCAGAATTTAGTATTTCAATAATTGTTCGAAGTTCTAATAGCCTCCAATCACAATCTATGACATCTTTTCTAAATTCTTTGATGATATCCTTCATAGATTTAGGCGACAAATAATGCTCATTACGTTCTGTGGCAATTTTTACAAATATGCGTTCAATTATAAGCTTTAGATATTTCTTAATGTGGGTATTAAGTGCCATAGAATTATTGAATTTCAATTTTTTATTGGGTAGTTCTATGACATACTCATTATTGCGAATATATGTCTTATAGGGCAGAAGAGGCATATTACTTCGCATTAAGATCCCAAATAATGTATGCTCTGTCTCGTTAACTAGCTTATCTATTTCTTCTCTAAAGCAGAAGTAGCATAAATCCCCATACATAATATTAGCCTCTTTAATATTTACAACATCATTATTGATTGATATTCCAATATAGAATTTCTGATTGGCTCTAGTATCGAGAACTAATACATTACCGTAGATCTTGCATTTTCTACAAAGCTTGATATCAATAATATAACAGCTCTTACCGTACATTCTCCTTATTGCGAATTCTATTTTTGCTACTTTTTTAAATTCATCAGAACAATTTATAAAGTCAATAATAGACATTTGCATTCCGATTCCCAAGAAAATTGTTTCTAAGTGAATATAAGCATGCATATTAAATCTTATGTGTCGCAACAATCTCTATGTTGAGCTAAATGTTTAGGTCTCTATATGCATAAACACCTCAGCCGTGACTAGGTGAACCGCCAATATCGGAAGAAGGAAAAAATGAAACATTCTTAACATCAGAGCTCAGACTTACACGAATTTAATACTCCTAATAGAGATATTAGAAGATTTACAGACAATCACTTGAATCACCAACAAGGGATCTGGTGAATAATACAGGAAATGACGAGCCCACCAGAAGAAGAAACAGAAGAAGAAAAGTCACAGGTCTGAAACCGATAGCAAAGCAAGGAACGTCTCGAATGTACAGAACGCAGCGCGACAAAATACATGCGGCCTTAGATGTATAGAACGCTGAACGGAGCAACAAATATCGGATGTATCCCGTGAAGAACCGAGCCAAACAGCCGGAATCCTCGTTCTCATCAAATATTACTGGCACCGTTTTTCGTCTGGTCTCGAAAGTACTGAACCAAAGTGAACCAAACTGAACCAAGATGTTTCATATGTCTGAGGGCCAAAATGAGAAAAGACTTATCTGTCCATTGTTGCCCTTTCTGTAACTTCTTTCTCTCGATGCTGAGCCTCAGTTTGACCTCAGCAAGAACACTTAAATTGCATAGAACCTCAAACGTTTAGCCTAACATAAAGCTTATTGCGACCAAATCTCCTAGCTAGCCTCTCTGAAATAATACTTACGCTGGGCTCCAGTATCCACAAGTGCCTCGGTTTCAATCTCTAGGTCATCATCCATCAGCGTGACCCCTCGCCACAACTTGTCTCACCCTCAATATTCTACATCCTAAAATAATCCTCTAATTCTAAGTATAAAAGCCAATCCAATATCTGATAAAAGAACAAGCCAACCCATACAGTTCCTTTATCAGGTAAAGGAGTGAAGAATTAGAAGAAAGAAAAAAAGATTATCTTCTTCTCTTCAAAATCAAGGCAATAATAGTGGCGATAACTGCGAATGTAACAATAGTTGCCACATACGGTATCCATGTAGATAGGGGAGCTGTCGGAGTTGTGACTATTATTTCGCTATCCACTATTTTTATTCTTCCTATTAGTGGGTATTGATCTGGCCCATAGGGTTCTTCTCCTATTCCATCCTCATTCCTGTCCTCTCCAGTATAGTCGCTCCAGTAGTTTCCAGTGTAGTTTGTGTATGTGTTTCTCCCATATCTATATGTTATTGGTTGTGGGGAGTAGAACCTATTTCCAGACCCCAAAAGAATGTGGTATTGGTGTGTGTTATCTATGAAGTTGTTCAGATATATAGTATTGTACGAGGATAACACTAGGTGTATCCCATCCCCTCCGTTGTTCTGTATTATGTTGCTTGCAATAGTGTTATACGAGGAATAAAATAGTGTTACCCCCTCTCCGTTGTTCTGTATTATGTTGTTTCTTATTATTGTATGGCTTGTTTCCCATAGCTCTATTGCTGTGTCCGTCCATGTTATGTTTTGTCCTTCTATCGTTATGTTTCTGCAGTATATCAACACTATTTGTCCTGCCTCCACGTCTACTGTGGTGTCCTCTGCCCACTCTAAGTATACTAGTGGTTTTCCATTTACTGTGTTCTCCACAACATTATTCCCATGAGAATCCCATACGAATAACCCATCGTGCACAAAAATGTTGCTTGCAATAGTGTTATACGAGGAATAAAATAGTGTTACCCCCTCTCCGTTGTTCTGTATTATGTTGCTTGCAATAGTGTTATACGAGGAATAAAATAGTGTTACCCCCTCTCCGTTGTTCTGTATTATGTTGTTTCTTATTATTGTATGGCTTGTTTCCCATAGCTCTATTGCTGTGTCCGTCCATGTTATGTTTTGTCCTTCTATCGTTATGTTTCTGCAGTATATCAACACTATTTGTCCTGCCTCCACGTCTACTGTGGTGTCCTCTGCCCACTCTAAGTATACTAGTGGTTTTCCATTTACTGTGTTCTCCACAACATTATTCCCATGAGAATCCCATACGAATAACCCATCGTGCACAAAAATGTTGCTTGCAATAGTATTGTAGTCCGAGGTACCTAGCCATATCCCAAGCCTATTGTTCTGTATTGTGTTGTTCGCAATAGTGTTATACGAGGAATCATCTAGGTCTATCCCAAGCCTATTGTTCTGTATTGTGTTGTTCGCGATAGTGATGAATGAGGAATCCTGTAGACATATCCCATAGCACCATTCTTGTATTGTTATGTTTTTTATTGTTACGTTTACTGCGTCCTCCACGTATATCCCGTATTTGCTCGAATCATTATATACTCCGTCCAGTATGTGTCCTTTTCCGTCTAATACTACATCACTCGCGTTTATGTATATTCCATACTCCTTCGTGCAGTTTATTATGTCCTCTGTTAGTTCGTAGTATCCTGGCTCGCTGATGATCATGTACCATGATGATGGTTGTCTTGTTGATGGGGTCTCTATTTTGCCCATGTTTCTGAGTGCTACCTTGTATTCTAGCCAGGTATCCTTAATCTCTTCTAAGTCTCCTGGTGCTTTAGGCTTCTTAATCTCAATATTTTGAGCTGATTGCAGATGTGTGTAATGTTTTTCTATTCTTCCTTTAGTGGCTAGGCTGTGCCAGTCTCTTTCGAGTTGTTCTTGTCTTTGGAGGGGGGCATAATATTTTATTGAGAGCCCCACAGCTAGGAGGATGATGAGGTATACTGCTACCTGGCGTGGAGTCATTCTAGACGCACCAGACCTAACAAAATTTAGTGTTTTAGCCCAGACAGAAGGAGCAAAGCTCCTTCTGTCTAGGCCTATTTTCCATAATAAAAATTTTAAATAAAAATGTATTGTGCTCGTTGATTTCACATATCAGCTATTAACTAGTTCATAGTCTCGAGGACTATATTTGGCACAATCAAGTTTGTCTTTTTGATGAGTTTTTTGGTTCTTAATAACTTAATTTTCTATCTGTGGCTAATGCGAGACAGAACAATAGTAGCAATATAAGTAGTGAAACGATAGGAATATCACACGTTATAGGACAACCAGATAGGATCCACAGAAAAAGGAAAGGAAGAAAAAACTAGGAAGACTCTGGTATCCTCTTTCTCCTACGAGCAAACAATACGATGATCACGACAACAACAAACCCGACAACGGGAGCTAAGTAAATCAAAGCACTAAGATCAATTTCAATGGTAGTTTCAGCCGTAACTATTGGACCAATTATTATTTCCCCGTCCACTATCCTTATTATCTCCATTAATGGGTATTGGTCCAGCCCATATGGTGTGTCTCCTATCCCGTCCCTGTTTTTGTCCTCACCTGTGTAGTCGCTCCAGTAGTTTCCCGTGTAGTTTATGTATGTTTTTCCCATATATTTGTACGTTACTGGTTCTGGCGAGTGAAACCTGTTCCCTGAGCCCCAAAATATGCTGTATTGGTTTGTGTTATTTATGATATTATTCAAGTATATAGTGTTGTTGGAACCGTGCAGGTATATCCCATCCCCGTTGCTCTGTATTGTGTTGTATACAACAGTATTGTTGTTGGAATAACATATGTCTATTCCATATTTGTTGTTCTGAATTGTGTTGCTCTCGATTGTATTATCATTAGAAGAATATAGGAGTATCCCGCATGTGTTGTTCTGAATTGTGTTATATGCAACAGTATTGTTGTTGGAATAATATATGATTATCCCAGCATATACTGTGTGTGTTCCAACCCCATTGTTCCGTATCGTGTTGCCCTCTATGGTGTTATTAGAAGAAAATAATAGGCGTATCCCATTCCAGTAATTGCTCTGCATTGTGTTGTTCACTATCTTTGTGTTGCTTGTTCGCCATAGTTCTATTGCCACACATACATTTGTTATGTTTTGGTTCTCTATCGTTATGTTTTCGCAACAGACCAATATTATTTGTCCTGCTTTTATGTCTATTCTCTTGTTCTTTTGGTTTTCCATATATACTATTGGTCTTTCGTTCACTATATTGCTCTCTACATTGTTGTTGTATGAGTTATGTACATATAGTCCACCTCCAACTAGAACATTACTCACGATGATGTTATTGTTAGAATCAGATAGGCATATCCCACTGCTGTTGCTTTGTATTATTATATTACTTTCGATGGTGTTATTGTTAGAAGAAATTAATATACATATCCCACCACCATTGTTTTTGATTGTATTGTATGCAATAGTATTCATATAACAATACTGGTGCATGTATACTCCACTCCAAGCATTATTCCGTATTGTGTTCCCCACAATATTATTATTGCTGGAACGCCATAGGTATATCCCGTCTCCACTATTGTTCTGTATTGTATTGTTCGCGATAGTGTTGCTATTGGAATAGTCTAAGCTTATCCCATATGTGTTGCTCTGTATTGTGCAGTTTATTATTGTGTTGTCTGGACCACCTATATATATTCCATCGCTGCTCCATTCCTGTACTATTATATTTTTTATTGTTATGTTTGCTCCGTGATTCACATAGATTCCATACATGCTGCTCTCGTTTTTTACTCCGTCCAGTATGTGTCCTTTTCCGTCTAATACTACATCACTCGCGTTTATGTATATTCCATACTCCTTCGTGCAGTTTATTATGTCCTCTGTTAGTTCGTAGTATCCTGGCTCGCTGATGATCATGTACCATGATGATGGTGTCCTCGTCTCCATAGGCTCTGCGTCCCTCTCCTCTAGGGATTCTCTTCCCTCTATGAGGAATTCTTCTTTGCGCATGTCTTTTTTTCTTGCCCATTGTTCTTGGTGCTTCTCTTCTCTTGGTGCATACCATCTATTCTCCTGTATTTCTTCAGCGTGTTTTTTCCTTACACTGCCCAGCATTTTTTGGTTGGGTTTTTCTTTTTGGTTTGTCCTAGTTATGTTTGGGGCTGTTGCCGCGATTAGCATTGCCAGAATTGCTATTGCTATGATCTTTCTCACGGGCCTCACCCCATACTGCAGAATTATTTCCCGTACTATATATCGAATATTTCATTTATAAAGTAAACGGTTTGACGCGTTCTAATAAACATGGTTTTTGTTGCGCTGGTTTTTTTGTTGGCCACACCTAGTGGCCATAACTTTTAGGTAGGCTTTTTTTGTTTATTCTAAGTGGTTTTGTCCGCTAGATGGGAAGAATCTCGTGCTCTTATTTTTAGGGTTTCTAGCACATGATGATCAACACTGGGGAGATCAAACTTGAGGACAGCAAAGGGCAGTAGGAAAAACAGAAACAAGAACATCGCCGGAACAAAAACAACCCCCAAAACAAAAAACATACACATCAGACAGACAGCGGTGAGCACGTCCTGGGACGCACAGTATGCGTCCAGTTCTCCCGAATACGTCCAAAAATTGTTTGGTGCTGCTTTTGCGCGCCTTTTTCTGCGTCATCATACGATTATTATAGGAGATGTATAAATAATAGGTATGTCACCAATCACGGGCGTGTTATTAATACACATGCTATTTATAGACATCCTTGAATCGCTAAGATCGCGATGATTAGATGCAATGAGAGACACGTCATACCGCCCAACGGTAAGCAGGACAGGCCTGAACCTCCTGGGAAGCGTGGACCAGCGGAGAAAAGACAAGACATTGTGGCGGATACCAGCTTTAGCAACAATCTCCTTAACGCGATTATCAGGTATGGTCGCCATTATTCTAATGTTCCTCAACTCAAAATTGCCGGGTGGGATCTCACCAAGCTTGCGTCGAGAATAACCACCAATGCATTTACCGTCCCTACAGAAGTACTCGACGCACCCATCCCTGTGCTTCAAGGCGTAGCCAGACAGGCGCCTTCTGAGCCTCGATATAGCGTCCTTGGAAGCGAATTCTGGATCTAGATACCCAAAGCCACCATCCACAGGAATTGTCAAGTAATCCACAACCTCACCGATAGTGAAGCTACCCTGGGGCACAAAGATTCGTATGAGAGCATTCAGGTTTATATCGACATTGTAGTACATCTTCACGCTCTCGTGAACCAATACTGGTTCCTCCTTTCGTTTGGTCAGTAACCATCGAGTGGGTAGGCCGGTGCCATCGATAACGAATTCTATGGAGTCGCTGAAGATAAATTTTACGATGGCAAGATCCCTAATCTCCCTCCATATAGACTCAAGGACAGCGTTGAGGTAATCCTCACTGATCTTCTCCTGGACGACATATTGGAGGAGGGACTTGGAGAGATACTGCAGCCCGTAGCGGTATCTTGCTTCTGGGGACATAGCAGCATACTTTATGGTTCTGGCGAATCTCGCAGCTTTTCTGTAGCTATAGATTAGGCTGAGTATCGCTAGGGGTGCCAGCTTCTTCGGATCGTACATGGGCTTCCTCCCCCTCTCCGCAAGCTGCCACGGTGGGTCTAGTCTCTCAACAGTTTTCTCGATGATCTCCAGTACGGTCTTTTCCTCAAGATCCTTGACGCTCTCCCGCAGAAGGTCGATGATGACACTCCTTGTTCTCCTATCGCGCCACGGAGTCTTCTTATCGCCCTTAAGCTTGTTCCTCTCGTAATACTCCATATCGAGCACTAAGCGTAGTGTCTCCATAATGCCTATCGACTTCGCGATTAAGTCTCGTCAAGCTCGCTACAGAGTATCTCGTCGAGAAACCTCAGCATTCTTCGCTTCTCAGGATTATTGTGCTTGGGTATGTACGCCTTGTTTTTGATTATGCTTACGAGCTTTTTAGCGTCGAAGAAACCGATTATTGTTATTAGGGTGATCTTCCAGCTGGAAGCATTGAGAGTACTGTCGCCGCTCGCAACGGCCCTATGCTTATGAGGGCCGGCGCCGCGGTACTGATCCGACTTATAGCTATATATAGAGTTTCGTTGTTAGTTATTATCCTCCTCAGCTTTCCGCCGAGTCGTCTGTTTATTATGTCTAGCACTTATGTTGGATCGTTGAGCATTTCTGGCGTTATGAGCCACGAATATATCGTTTTCCCAGTGATCATTTCTTTCGCTATCAGCAGTAGATGGCTCTTTGGGGCTCTCTCAGGCTCCACTATCTCGATGAGCACCACCAGACTCTCAAGCTCTTTTTTTGGAGTTCCTTCAATTCTCTTGGTTTTGGTGGCAGCGCAAACATTTTCTTGTACTTCAGGTATATCGCTGACATGTACGATCCGCTGAGATAGACCTTGGTTGGGTGTACATATCTTCTGAACCACTTCGCGGTCTTCCCGTGTTTTCTCCAGACCAGCAGGTCCGCTAGGACTCTCTTGCTTACCCCTATTCCTGGTGCTCGCATTGTTTTTGTGGGGGAGAACTCCCGCTTGTGGTTTGGGCACTGTGGGTCTGCGCATTTGTAGTACTCTACGGTCTCCTCTACGGCTCCTCCGTAGTCCCAGAAGAGCAGTTTTTCTTCTCTGGTCTTCACCAGTGGGCTTCCGCATTTTGGGCATGTTTTCAGTATTGGTCTTGCCTTTGTCCTGGCTTTTAGGTGTTTAAGCTTCTTTTCGTGTGGCGTGTGGTCGCTCTTCATGTAATACGGTATATAAAAAGCTTTATAAAGTATTACGCTCAGTCAAAAATCGCAGGCGAAAACAAAAGCAACACCAAACAATTTTTGGACATATTCGGTCTGTTATCCTCCATATCTATGTATGTGAAATCTTGCTTTTGGGCTATGTCTGGCGGTATTTATCTGGGTACTTGTCCTATCAATCGTTATCACACGGTGCCTCAGACAATTCTTTTGGCGATGAGTTTTGGGCGATGAAAAGCTGAGACAGCCCCGCAAGAGTGAGCAAGACAAAGCAAAATGAGCAAAAACATGCCATTTCTGTTGAACGTAACCGATGACGCTGAGGCTTTTAGTCGGAAAAATACTGAGTAGAACTAGCAAAAGTGAGCAAAATCGGCGCGGTGAGTGGTATTTAGTGATGGGTAAAATGAGAGAAGTCTCATCTTGCTGGCTTTGCCGTTTCTGTTTTTCCTAACGCTATATGTCGACCTTAAAAATAATCTCGGCTAGGAAAACTAGATGGCACAAAACGCAATCAATTAGCCCGACAGATCGCAAATTGCGACCAATACTGGAGGCATATGCAAAAGATGAAGAGAGACTAAGAATAGCACTAGAACTCCTCGGATGCCAGATAGGCGCACCACACAAAGTCAAATTTCTACTCGGCACTGAACTGGCATATATCTAAAAAAGAAAATAAGAGATAATGCGAACTCAAATGGATTAGTTCTTGAGGTTGTGTTAATAGTTCTAGCTGACACTGCTAGTATATGTCTTTTTTCTCCAAAGTAGTGAGATTATTGTTATTGCTATAATGATTATGGCGATTATTAGGACTGCATAATAGACTAATGGAACGCCAGTTCTGGGCGGCGTTGTTGTTATTGAGATTTCGATCGTGATAGTGCATGAGGCCGTATTACCAGCTTTATCAACGGCAATGATCGCAATTTTGTATTCTCCCTCACTAATGTTTAGAGTATAACTCCTTTGGTTTGCTGGTATATTCTCGGCTATTGGGGTACCATCCAAGTATAATTCGAAGTGATCTATTCCAGATACATCATCACTTGCCATCCACTCAATAATGATTGTTGTCTTGTTTAATATTGAATTATTCTCTGGTTTCATGATACGTATTGTTGGTGGAGTAACATCTATGATGAGTACTATAGTTGATGAGTGTGTATTTCCAGCTTTATCAACGGCAATGATCGCAATTTTGTGTTCTCCCTCATCAACATTAAGAGTGTATGTTGTTTGGCTTGCTGGAATATTTGCATTGATAATAACATCATCTAGGTAGAGCTCGTAGTGGTCTATTCCAGATACATCATCACTACCGCTCCACTCGATAGTTACTGTTGTTGTGTTTAATGTTGAGCTATTCTGAGGCGCGATTATGCTTATGAGCGGTGATACTAAATCTATCGTGATGGTTACTAGATCCGAGCCAATGTTTCCTGCATCATCAATGGCTCTGACTTCTATTATGTGTTTGCCGTTCGTTAGGTTAAGTGTATAGCTTGTCTGGTTTGGTGGTATACTTGTATTCCTTGGACTGCCGTCAACATATATTTCGTAGTGATCTATCTTGGAGTCAGGATCACTGGCGTTCCATTTAATGATTATTGATGAAGTATTTAGTATCGACATATTTTGAGGCATGATTATCTCCACCAATGGTGGTATATTTACTGTAATACTTATCGAATCTGAGTTGGTGTTAGCAGCTTTATCGATAGCTTTTACGCTAATTGTGTGAGTGCCACTAGTAACATTAATTATGTATGACGTTTGAGTTGAAGGAATACTCGTGTTTATGGCTTCATCATCAAGATATAGTTCGTAGTGATCAATGCCAAAGCCCGTGTCATTAGCATCCCATATGATGGCAATTACGGATGTATTTACTATTGCTCTGTCTTGTGGGCTTATAATAGTTATTGTTGGTGGTGTATTATCCGCTTCAACTCCTGTGATTTCATTATTAACTTTTCCCATTAATGGATACCGATCTAGTCCATATGGTTGATCTCCTATCCCGTCACAATTTCTGTCCACACCCGCATAGTCACTCCAGTAGTTTCCCGTATAATTTATATATGTATTATTTTTGTATACATATTTTAATAGTTTAGGTGAGTAAAATCTATTTTCCGATGAACCTTCAATATAGTATTGTTCCATGCCATTATTTATAAAATTATTCAGGTAGATCACATTACCAGATGCATATTTAATGTACAAACCATACCAGCCGTTGTATTGGATGGTATTGTTGAAAATATCGTTGTTTGAGGCTTCGTCAAGATATATTCCATCGCCGCCGTTGTATTGGATGGTATTGTTGAAAATATCGTTGTTTGAGGCTTCGTCAAGATATATTCCATCGCCGCCGTTGTATTGGATGGTATTGTTGAAAATATCGTTGTTTGGTGCCCTATAAAGCTTTATGCCGTACCAGCTATTGTTTTGTATTATGTTACCATGAACACTATTGTAGTCTGCTGCCCTGCTGAGATATATTCCATATTCATTATTTTGTATTATGTTGCTGGAGATATCATTGCCTGATGGAGCTTGAGGTCTATCCCAGATTATAAATGTACGAAAACATATGCCATAGTTGCTATTCTGTATTACGTTGTTACAAATCCTATTATTATCAGAAAATGGCTCAAGATATATGCCATAGTTGCTATTCTGTATTACGTTGTTACAAATCCTATTATTTTCTGGCCCAACATGAATAAAACCAGTATAACCTTCCTTTAAATATATTCCATATTCGTGATTCTGTATGATATTATTATAAATACTGTTATAATTTGCCCTCATCTTAAGGAATATACCTTTCCCGCCATTATTTAGTATAACATTACCGCTAATATTATTATTTGATGTTAAATCATTTATATATATCCCGTCTCCACCATTGTTTTGCACTGTATTATTATAGATATTGTTGTGATCAGCGTTTATATATATTCCACGACCACTATTATTTAATATCGTGTTATTATAGATATTGTTGTAACCACCACTTATATATATCCCGTCTCCACCATTGTTTTGCACTGTATTATTATAGATATTGTTGTGATCAGCGTTTATATATATTCCACGACCACTATTATTTAATATCGTGTTATTATAGATATTGTTGTAACC
>Ga0190310_1000204_pt1 | contig 21189 bp, 38 predicted proteins | sample 48700778_MG_FD_165059 | JGI IMG/M metagenome (GOLD analysis project Ga0190310, IMG submission 165059) | Hydrothermal vent sediment bacterial communities from Southern Trench, Guaymas Basin, Mexico - 4870-07-7-8_MG | ecosystem: Environmental > Aquatic > Marine > Hydrothermal vents > Sediment ... | reverse complement strand
ACATTAAAGACTTTAAGCTCTTCCAGCTTTTTTTCGAGCTCTTCGGCTATCCTCTCTCTTTCGGCTTGAATTTTGGCTATGTATTCATCCAGCTTTCTCAAGCTCTCTTCCAAAGATTTCCTAATCTCTTCTATCATTTCAACCACTCCGTTAATGGTTTTGAATTATTGTAAATTTCCTTATTAAGTCTTCTATAAGTCATGTCAATATAATCTTTAACGATTTCTATACCAATCCATTTCAAATTCCAATCAATAGATTTAACAACCTCTGGATTAACAATCTCTTCAAATTTAGGTATTTTATCCCACATTTTATGGTTTAATAACTCACATGCTAGTGCTACTGTACCGCTACCCATGAATGGATCTAATACTATGCCATTAGGAGGACAACCCGCTACTATACACCTAACTACTAGCTTAACTGGGAAAACTGCAAAATGAGCCTCTGGGAATGGTTCTGTGGTTAACTCCCACATATCGCCTGGATTCTTACCTAAATAATGAATTGGTTTAGTATGTAGAGGGTCTGAATAGCTAAAATTACCAACTCTCCCAACCGCAACATCATGTTTAACAGGAATACTTCCTTTATCAGTTACTAAAACTGGAAATTGTTTAAACATTACTTCATCGTATCTATCATCAAATTTCAATATTTCCTTTAATTTTTTCCAATCTTCAGGGCTAGGATAAGCAAAGCCATGTGTTGAATCTGGATGTGTAAACCAATGACTTACTTTATCTCCTTCATCTCCAAACGCTTTCTTTATTTCTTCAAGAGTTAAACCTCTTTTCTCTTTCCAATATTTTAAATACTGATAAATCTCTTCTTTTGAAGGCAAATTTCGTTTCCATGTTATATACCATTCTCTACCACCAGGAGAGTTAACATCAACTTCTTTATATTTTTTACTTCTTTCTTTAACGATTATCTTCACACCTTTCTCATCATACTTTTCCATTTCTTCTTTACTTGCTCTTACTCCTACTATGCCAAAATGTCCTTTCTTAGCCTCTCTAACTCTGTAATTGAAACTTACAATAGATTTTACAACATTTTCCATTATTTCCATAGGATTTTGTCCACCCACATTACCACTTTTATGTCTAGTAGGATCGAAGTGTTCTCCTCTCTTTATGAACCTCTTTACTCTCTCTATTGTCTTCTCAGAAAGAGGCACTCTAATAGCATCGAGATTGAAGTAATAACCTTTGGGTTTCTTAACCAATAAATAAACGTATTCCCATGTGTTAGTTAACCTATCTTTAACGCTGCTGGGCAAATGATTCGGTTTATACCAGATAATTTTATTCCTTAGGATAAATCCTATCTCTAAACATTTGAATAATACCCTCTCAGGAATACACAACATACATTTTCTTGGTAAATCATAACTTGCTTTATGGAATATAGCAGTTCCATCTTTCTTATTTCCCAGATTACTAACATAACTCCAACCACTTCTTTTACCCATACTACCACTATAAGTATCTCCAATATTAAGCCAGAAAGTACCAGTCGGTTTTAACACTCGATAAATCTCTTTGAGAATTAACCCTAAATGCTCTATATACATTTCTGGAGTAGGCTCTAAGCCTAATTGGCATTTTATTCCATCTGGCCACTCAACATTAGCCTCTTCAGGATATTTTCTCAAAGAATAGTACGGAGGACTGGTAATAATGCAATCCACACTATTATCTGGAAATTCCTTAAGCACCTTTAACACGTCTCCATGAATAATTTTATTTAATTCCATCTAATCATTTTATTCCTTTTCAATAATAATAAATATACCATTCGTTTCCTAATAGAGGCTTCCTTCTCAGCTTTTTAGTTTTTGGATCATAATATTCTATCAAAAACATTAGCTTCATGAGCTTTTTCCTATTAACTTTTATTCCCAGCCTGCTGCACTTCCAGAGCAAATACAATATAACTTTTTTGGTCAATTTCTTTCTTTTTCTGCTTTCAACCATTTTTTAAATTTCATTTTCCACCAATGGCTCTGGAACTGGCGCATAATAAACGGTTACAGCGAGACAAATAAAAAGATGTAGGTGAAAGAGTAAAGGTTCTGGAAAATGGAAAGGAGAGGTAGAATTTGGATAAAGAACACCCAAAATACAAACTACGAAACCATGTATGAAAAGCAATATAAGAGCTAAACGATTCACTCCTACACAACTTACTAAGCAAAATAGATGATAGAGCACATCCATTATTTCATCCAATTTTTTCTTTTCTCCTCTCATGAATTTCCCAAACTCTTATTCAATTTCATGGTGGTAATAATTTTTATTTGCTCTGCCTCTTTCATTTTCCCACCAAGCAAGCCATAAATAAGTCAAGCTTTTTCCAATTTTCCTTCATTTCTTCAACAATTTCTTTCAGCTCTTTCCTCATTCCCTTATTTTCTAGCCAATATCTTGAAAGCGATTCTAGCCGCTCCAGTTTTTTGATCACCTTTCCATACTCTGCCAATATATCTTTTCTTACGCTTTCGGGTAGCATCAGTCCACCTCGCAAACCATTTTGCACTTTTCCATCGAATTGAACTGCATGACACACTTGTTCAAGCAGCTGTCAAGCCAATAGATCCTTGCAATTTCTTTAACGGTTGAATTTAAGAGAATATGGTTTGCTTTCATTAGGTAGCCGGTAGCAAACCCGGCTAGATAAAAAAGCAAGCTCATTCCAAACATAAATATTATTGCTTTGGTGTACTTGTCCATTTTTAGTTCCACCTGTATCCAGCTTTTCTCGTGCAAATCAAAACCAAAACTTCTTCGGCTTTGGCTTCATCAATTCCGTAAACAAAATTTTCAATTTCCCAGCCCTTTCTTCTAACGTATTTGGTCAGCTTTTCAAGCATGGCTTCGATTTCCCCACTCCCCAAGCTCCCTCACCTCGAAAGTTTGGTGTTTTTCCCACCCTCGCTCGGAAACAAAGCAGTTAACCCAATAATAGCATTCTCCCGGAGCCCTGCAAAATTTGGCCAAGCTTGCATAATAGCAATCTGCCCCAAGCTTGGCTTTGCAAAAGGCCTGGGCAGAGTCAAGTATTTGGGTAAGGTTTTTAGCGATTTTGACTTCGGGTCTTCCCCAAGCATAAGCTCCAATTACTATTCCCAAAATGTAGCAAAAAAGCATTAGAGCGATGTCGAAAAGCATCTCTTTTTGCTTCTTTTTTAGCCTTAGCCTCATTTTACCACCAGCTTCTCAAAGTCTTTCTTAAGCTCTTTCAAAGCTCTAATTTCCCATTTTTCCAATGGCGGAATTATTGGAAGCTTGTAAGCGATCAGCAGAATGAAATATATAAGGGCGAAAACGAAAATTGGCACCAGCGCCGGATTGACCGACATCAAATGCTCGCAAGCCGCCTGGAAAATTCCAGTTAAATTTAGATAAAGGGGAACTATGGAAATCGCAGACAGAGCTGTCAGCAGCCTGAACACAGCGGCAAGAACCGCCAAAATTTTTTCAGTCGTGGAAACTTTTTTCTTCATTTGTACCTCCTCAGCTTCTTTTGCCAGTCTTCAAACTCTTCGTAAGCTTTTTCAACCAAATGAGGAGGAATGTTCAAAACCTGAGCTATTTCTTTGGGCTTGTAACCCTTTAAAAAGAAATAATATAGTTTGTTCTTTGATATCTCAGACATAAATATTTTAAAGTGAATAAAATTATTTAAATGTTTGTGTTCAAAATTTTGTGGCGGATCGCATTTAAGGTTTTCGAGGACATGCAAAGAGGAAAAGCTTACGCCCGCTTTATTTATAAGCTTGCCGTGAGGCTTAAAGTATGGAGATTCATGAGATAGGGCTTTGGGTTTTAATCGCTTTTTACGTATGGGCTTTTCTTTATTTAACCTATTTCAATCAAGTTTACGGTGTGGATTCTTGGTTCTGGCTAAAAATAATGAACTTGAAGCCAATTCATTTCAACTTGGCTTTTTTGCTTTTCATCTTTTTCGTAATGTCTTTGTTCTACCTAAACGGAAAAGATTGGAAATTGCTAAGCTTGCTCTTCCTAATAAACCTTTTCAGCTTAAGATTTATAGAAGTCGAGCCCGACGACTTCTTGATGTACGCGATAGGATTTACTTTGACTCTGGCTTTGAAAAAAGTAACAAAATATTACTGGCTCTTTCCTTTGGCTGCGGTTTTGGCTTATGGCTTTTTCCATAATTTCTTCTTAAAGTATTGGTATGAGCCGCATTTGGAAAGCGCTTTCAATTTGGCTTCCCCTATTTTTTTCCTTCCAGCCATTTACCTTTTGCTTGAGAACAGAAAGCTTTGGCAAGCCGCTTTGATTTTTATCCTTTTCCTTTTGTTCCCAACTCCAAAATTCGCTTCCAACGCTTTGCCCTTGCTTATCTTCGCTTTTTACCTCGATTTAAAAAGCCCAAAATGCCACACGCCAACCCTTTTGTGCTTGCTTACTCTTTACATGGTCTTTGTGGGAGCTTCGATAGTTGGTCAAGTTCAATTAAACCTCGAGGCTTTCGAAAAATATTGCAACAAGGAAACTAAAATTTGCAACAATACTGATATAAATACTTGGCATTACGGGCATTACTTTGCTTATTTGGGCTACAAAAGCATGAACCCGGCAGAATTTGGGGTTTTTTGCTGCAAAGGAATAGAGTGCTTAAGCTTTAACCTTTCCAAATAACTATTTTTGCTCTCGCGTATTCTTTAATTTCCACCTTTCCTTGCTTTTCCAGTTCCTTTACCCATTTCCAAACGGTTGTGTAGCTGGCGTTCAAATGCCTAGCTAACTCTTTAATGTAAAAAGGCCTAAGCTTTAGGCAAGCTATTATTTCGTCTAGCCTGCTTCTCATATTCTCAAACCTCTTCTTATTCTTTCTGCAATACTTCTCAATCTTTCTGAAATTGTTTCAGCAAACCTTCTTAAGAAAGGTTTTGGTTTTGGATAATATTCAATTTGCACTCGCAGTTCTAAACTGTATCTCTCTCGGTAGCGATTTGGATAAACATATAAATAACATTCAAATTTTTTTCCTGCAAGTTCTTCTTCAATGTCTTCTAAATACCTTAGGTCGTAAAGCTCTTCCATAGTTCCAGCAGGGCTTACATCCACACTCATTCCACCACCTAGCTCTTCCGTCCTTTTAGCATAACCTTCTAAAGTAATTGACCATTTAGCAAAAGTGTCGTTGTATTCGTAAAGTTCCGGATATTCGGAAAGTCTTTTTTGAATATATTTGGACTGCAGTCTTAAAGCTTGAGTTGGAGTGAAAACAGTTGGCGGCAAGACAGTTCCTGGCATGGTCGGCGGCTTGGTTCTTGCTACGCTCGAGATCCAAAACACTCTATGAAAAAAAGCTATGCAAGTTTCCCTTATCTCTCTCAAAATTTCCTCAACCGGATAGTTTCTAGGATAAACCCTTTCGAATATGACTCCACCAACGGTTAAAGGATCCTCATAAACCCTATTCTTTTCTTTCGAAACTATGTTCCTTTCGTAAACTATTCTAACCTTTCTTATCATTCCAACACCCCGCTGAAAGCTTTTTTGATTAGGTCTTTAGCTATTTCCAAACCTTCAGAAATTCCGCTATGCCATTCTTTTGCTCGTGTATTACCCTCATTTAGAAACGATTCGGCAGTTTTTTCATGTTTCCAAATTTCTTTCTCAATCTCTTTCAAAAGCCATTCTCTAACATTTTTCAAATCTTCCTTTATTCCTTTTGCTTCTGCCAAGCATCTTCTTAACAAACATTTATGAAATTCCTTCACATTTTCATCTTCAACCAAGGCTTCTAGCCTTTCGATTATTAGATTGATTCTTTTATTTGTTAAAGGTTCTGGCTTCATTCCTCAACACCTTCAAAAGTTTTTTTGATTAGGTCTTTGCACCAATTCAGAGAGGCTTTAAAACTTGATTTTGTATGAATATCTATAACTTTGCTTTTTTCGATTTGTTCCTGTTTTTTCTCAATTTCTTTCAAAATTTTGTTTTTTATTTTTTCTTCTCTTATTTTATTCATGCTGAATGTAAGTGCGAGTATTCTGAGTAGTGTTTCGTCTTTTACTTCCTTATACTCGTCCGACACTTCTTTAAGCTTTTTAACCAATTTTCTCAAATCTTCATACGCTTTTTGCTCAATTATTATCTCCATTTTCCAACACCCCTTAAAAGTTTATAAATTTCTTTTAAAAGTTTGACTAACTTTTTTCTTTCTTTTATTTTCGTCAATCCCCAAATCTTGAAATCCTCAAAAGTTTTTATATTTGGAAAATCTAAAATGGCAAAAGTCCTTGAAGAATTTACGCTTTTCATCATTCCTTCTGGTTTCACAAAATTGTCAAATTTATTAGCATAGAGCTTTGTTGTGAAAAATTTATCTAAATTTATCGACTTTCTTCTTATTTCTGTGAAAAAGAGTTTATCGTTTTTCTCATCATAACTTATCTCGACTCTCATTCTTCCAACACCTCTTTAAAAGCTTTTTTGACTAGGCTTTTAGCTCTCATCAAGCCTTTGTAATAACCGTAAGAAAAATTGAGCATGTCTTGTTTAGTTTCTTTTGCTATCTTCCACGCCAATTTCATTTCTTTCTCAATTTCCTTCAAAACCTTTTCCGCTTTTTGCTTCACAACTTTAAGAGCAGTTTCTATCAAGCCTATCTCATCTTCCAGCACTTCTTTCGAATGGCACTCGTAAGGATAATCCTTGTAATACTCGTCAAGGATATGCTTCACTATGGGCTTGACTTCCATTTCTTTGAACGTTCCGCTTTCCAAATACTTTATTTTTGCCATCAGTCTTTCACCTCTTTGACCTTAACTTCAATTCCGTTCTCCTTGAAAAAGCTTTCCAGCCCTTCTTTTATCTTTTTCAAATGCTTTCTGAAGAAGAGCCTTTGAAGCCTTCCCAGCTTTATGGGGAAAGCGACCATTATTTTTCCCTCTTCTTCCCACCAAAAAAGCTCTCCCGACGCCAAAATTTGAGCCCTGACCATTTCCGCGTTTAAAGGAATTGGCAGGCTTTTGAGCTTTTGCGCGACTTCTTCGGCTTTGGCTTCTAGCTCTTCCTTGTACTTTTCGGCAAAAGCTTCCATAAGCTCTTTTGCCTTTTCCAAATCGTTCGGAATTATTTCATACTTCATACCTCAACCCTCTCAACCCTGTAAATCTTGTCCTCAACCTTAAGCATTTTGAGGTAAAGCTTTTCCCAAAAATTTAGAGGCTTTTTCTTTTTGAAAAATACAGCAACTAATCTCGGAACCCAAGCGTGCTCGGACTTTCTTGACAAGCGCAAAACTGCTTTCTTAAGCCTTTTTATGTAAATGATAAATTTTTCGTCCGCCTTTATCTCCTCGTTTATCTTTATTAATTTATTCAAAGAAATCGGCTCGAAAGCAGCTATGTGAAATCCGTTTCCGCTGAAAAGCAGCCAAACCCTGTCGAAATACTTTTCAACCAGAAGTTTGCACTTTTCCTTTGCCTTTTCCCAATCCTTGTCATCCAAGTCGGCAAAGAAGAAATGCTTTCTCCCAATTTTACTTTCAATTCCGAGAAGCAAGTCTTCTTCCATGCAATATTATAATTGAATAAAATTATTTAAATCTTTTCGTTTCTCTTTTTAGGTTTGCCATGCTTAAGCCGCAAAGAAAAGAGGAAGCCCAAAGCAAGGCAGAGCCTATCAAAATTTGGTCGGTCCCAATCATGTAAACTTCTTCTATCGAATAGCTGTTTCCAAAAGACGAAATTTCCCGATAGTTTCTCCATTCGGAAAGGGTGAAGTAGTGAACCGCCAAATCGACGTTGTGAAACCCGATGTTTATTAAGTAAATTGAGAAAATGGCCAATCCGAAGGATATTAAAAAGCTAACTTCCCAGCTGAATTTAAGCTTCTTTGATTTTTTCCCACTTCTCATCCAAATAACTTTTTATCCCAAAAGGATTTATAATTTTCTCTATCTTCCTTATCTTTTCTGCTGCCGCTCTCGGAGTGTAGCCTCTTTTTTGCAAGTATCTTAAGAAAGCTGGGTTTTGGGCTATTGGGAAATAGCATTCCTTGAGCTTTAATTCGTTAACTGGCTCGAAAGGCTCAACTATTTCGTTGGTGTTGTAAGCTGCGAAAACTGGCTCAGTGTAGTAGCGTATGTCCGGCTTTATGTGGGTTGAAGGGGAAGGCGGGTTTCTGAAGATCATAATTCTGCAGTAAGAGTCGTCCGGGGAAAGCATTGAATAGACTATGTAATCGGTAACGTCCCTTACTCTTTTGTTGACCTGGTGAAAGTTTTGAGTAGTGTACAAAATGTGCAGGTCCTTCTTTCTGCTTCTGAGCAAAATTGTCGTTGTAAACTCGTGAACCTTGCTTCTGCCAGCCCAAGAAGAAATGTTCAGCCAAAGCTCGTCTCCGCCAACCATTCCATTAGAAATTTCGTTGAAGTCCCCCAAAGTTTTGATCTTGTAAAAAGGTATTCCGTACAAAGTGTAGTTTGCATAGATAACTTTGCCCTTTAGCCAGTTCCTAAGCAGCAAATAGGTCATACTTAATGTCTTACCATTGGGGTCAGACCAGTAATTACTGGTCTAATCTCCCCAATTCACCCACGAATGCCATGAGCATAATATCACCTATTTAAATTTTTGTTTTTCTGGATTAAATTTTTACTTCAGTCCAGGAATTAATTGCCTTAGAGTAACTCTCTTTCTTCCGCCGCCAAAGTATTCCTCTCCCAAAGCAGCGAAAGTTATCAAGTGGATCATTTCTTTTCTTCCAAGCCTAGACCTAGAAATCCTGAAAAGGCAAAAGTTCCTAACCAAAGCTTTTAAACTATCTAATTTCATTTCTTCCCCAATGGTTTGCAAAACTGTCATCAGGTTAACTTCCCAATCTTGCAAATCCGTAATTACCTTGTGAAGCTCCTCCTCGCTAAACCCTATGATTTTGACTATGGCTTCGGCTATCGCTTCCTCTTGCCCCATCAGCCTTCTTTGCTCTTGGAAAGCCATTTACGGCGACACCTCAGCCAAGCTTTTTTTCTTGCTCGAATAAATCTTTTTCTTAAGCAGCTTTGCAAATTCTTGCAAGCTGAAAGGCTGCTCTTCTTCTTCCTCTTCTTCTGGTTCCAAGTCGGCTTCTTCTTCAGCTTCCAGGCTTTCTTCTTTCTTTTTCTTAGCCATTCAACCCACCGGTATTATATTATAATAAATCAAAGCATATAAAACCGCCATTCCCAAAACAAGCCCTATTATTAGTAGCAAAACCCCGCTTATCTCAAAAGGCTTTTTGAAAGGCAAGACGTTTCCAAAAACTTTCAAGTTGATAAGCTTTCTTATGAGCTCCGGAGTGTACTTCTTTGACTCGTCGAACTTGGGGTGCAAGTTGGTCGCGGGCTCGACCGCGTTGTATTTCAAAATGTAAAGGGGCTCGTAGCCTCCAAACCTTTTCTTTATCAAAATCGGAGCCGAATTGTCGACTATGAAGCTTTTGTTTCCTATGTTTATTTTTCCCTCTTCAACCTTTACCTTTTTGAAATACCCTATGCTTTCGCTTTCCAAATACAAAACCTTTACCTTACCCTTCTTCACTTAAAATCGCCTCGAGCATCTTTTCCAGCTTTTCATACGCTTTGACAAACTTTTTTCCCTTCTCGGTTAGCTGCCAAATTTTTTCGTTCCATTTGGTGACTCCGTTTTGCTGAACCAATCCGTACTTTTTAAGCTTTCCAATGGCCAAATAAAAGGAAATTTTGAGGAAGTAGCTTTTTTGGGTCGAAGAAGTCACCGAGCCTTTTTGGTTAATCTCTTTCAAAAGCTTTATCTCGCTTTTGGTGAAGGGCAAAACCATGTTATAATTTTGCTTTATAAGATATTTAAATATTTCCTATAATGCATATTTTTAAGAGAGATTTTCGAAGTAAATATTAGGTGAAATAGATGCCAGTCGATGTTGGAGAAACCGCAAAGAACTTAATCTCTGTAATAGTGGCGCTAGTAATCGGAGTTTCTTTGTACCCAGTATTGACTTCAGCTATCGAAAGCGCTAACGTAACAGGAATTCAGGCAAGCTTATTGAGCTTGCTTTCAACCATCTTTGTAATCGGCCTAGTAATGTTTGGAGTCAGAGCCCTCCTTTAAGCTTTAAAAGCCTAAAAATACAATAAAACAATATGAAAAAAGCAGTGCTCTTGCTTACTTTTTTTACTTTTTTGGCTTTTTTTAATTTTGCAAAGGGACAAGTTTACCATCCTAACTTGGTTGACGATTACTGGGAAGATATAAGCAGCTGTGAGGGAATTACCAGTTTAACTGAAGTTAATGATACAGAAACTATAACTGACCAATTCGAACCCTATTGTTCACCAATAACAACTACAGTAAATTCAACATTAGGATATTGGGGAGAACATAAAGCATACTTGCTTAAAAAAATTCATGATATGGATATAAATTTTTCATGCTCAATTAATGACCTTAAGTTTTCATTGCCTCATGGCTATATATACACTAATGGTTGTTATTATACTAGTTATTTTCCTTTAATTAAATGGAGAAACGTTTATTTTCCAAATGACATCGGATATTACTTTTTAAATTTTAAAATAATTGGTGGTGAATCTGGTGGTTTAGGGTTAGAAACCAACGGTTATTATATAAATATAACAGAAGGTATATACACTAACCCAACATTTAAAATTTATAGAATGATACCAGAATATTTTAAAAATAAAATTGTCAATGTTTCTTTTCTTATACTTTCAACATCGAACATTCCTTTTGATGTTAATTTTTATAAAATTTTCTTTACTGACATTTTTGGCGTTTTAATGAAAGATAAAAAAAATTATACTTATTCTTTAGACAAACTAAAGGTATGGGAAAACAAAAGCGATGTAACATTGGGAAGCGGATGTGGTTGGAGCTTCCCAATTTATTATGATGGAACATATTATTATGTTGAAAGCAATACAACTCCTGGCTGTGTAAACCAAATAACTTATAACCCAACCCATAACCTAAGTTATTGGGAATTTGGTTTAAGAGTTGACAATTTAAATGAAAACCAAAATGACACTTTTTGGATAGGTGTTACTCTGGAAAATGGTGAGATGTGGGCTTATAAAATATACAATAATGATCCAAACGGCAAAATACAATTAATGCATTATGACCCAGGACTAGACGTTTGGATAACAGAAATTACTTATACTACGACTCATCCAACTAAAATAAGAAACACAAAATGGGGTGCTATGTCAATTGCATATTTCCCAGATAATAAGTTGCGTTTATATATAATTGAGGGTGTTGGAAGTTTTATTAATACAAGAAGCATAACTTCAGATTTTTCGTTATCTTCAAAAGCTGTGGCATTTTTCTTTCAGCATTATAACGAAGCTTACAATTCAAGCGTTTGGATAAGCGATATGGGAATATATGAATTTTCAGTTGCTCCAGCGGTTTGCGGCAATGGAGTTTGCGAGTCTGGCGAAACAGTTTTGAACTGCCCTCAAGATTGCCCAGGCTATTGCGGAGACGGGATTTGCAACTCTTACTATGAAAATTCAACTACTTGTCCAGAAGATTGCGGAAACTTAACCCATTGCGGCAACGGAATTTGCGAACCGGAATATAACGAAACTTATTGGAATTGCCCTCAAGATTGTCCCCTTATTCAAGTGTCTGAATGCTTTGATATTACAGAGCCAGGTTATTATTATTTTTCTGGAATAGTTAAGCCAGAAAGCCCTGAAGAAGTGATTTGCATTAGAATTAGGGCAAGCAATGTTGTGCTTGACATGGGCGATTATGGCGTGGACTGCACTAAAAGCGAGGGGTTTGGAATTATGATACTTGGGACTGACACTTCTTTTAACGAAAACGTTACCGTTAAAAACGGATTCGTTAAAAATTGCCAGGTTGGATTTTACATATGGCATATGAGAAATGTTACCCTTTCCAACATCGACATTTTAATGGATGAGGAAGTATATAGGGACATATTCCCAAACAAATCAACCCAAATAATTGGCTTGTACCTGTGGGGAGTCGAGAACAGCTCTTTCAGCAACATTTACATAGAAAGAGCAAGAGACGGCGTATACCTTCAATACTATTACCCGCCATTCACGGACATTTACACTTACATAAAAAGCTCTGTGTTTAATGACGTTAGAGTAAAGTGGGTTGGAAGGTACGGGTTTACTTTGTTTGACACGGTTGAAAGCAGCTATTTCTACGATTGCAAGGTCGACGATTCAATAATAGGGTTTTTCTGCGGGCCATGCTATAACAGCACTATACTTAAAAGCAAGTTTTACGGCAGCACTACTGGCATAAGGCTGACTTCAAACAGCAAATACAATTTAATAGCGTATTCAGAAGCCAACAAGCTAACTCTTGACATGGGAACTAAAAGCAATTTGGTTTGCTCTTTTGTTGGGGAAATAGTTGACAAAGGAAACAATACGGTAAGGCCAATATGCACAGAATTTTTGGGAGTTCCAGGGCTAAACGTTACCGTAGCGCCCCCGCCTTATTTAACCCCTCTGTTCGTTCCTTCGGGTCTGGAAATTCTCGAATTTTTGTTCACTCCATACTTCTACTTGACTTTGGGAGCGGTAGGAGTTTCCGGATTACTAACTTATTTGACTGGCAATCCTTTGGTTTTTGCTGGATCCATGCTGGTTTTCATTATAGCTTACACTCTGATGGGAGCCTATCCGCTTTGGTTTTCGATAATTTTGGGATTGGTGGTTTTGGCGACAGCGTTCCTGCTTTACAGAATAGGGGTGAGAAGATGAAAAAGCTTTGGCTTGCAATAGCTTTGCTGGGGCTTTTGAATATTGCAATTGCTCAAAGCGATCCAATAGAAGCGATAGTGAATTTGGTCACCAGCCCTTTGTTCTTTTTGGTTTTGACAGCGACCTTAATACCCGGCTACATAGGCTACAGGGTTGCGGAAAGGTGGGGGCCTGCCCCGGGCGGAGTAATTTTCTTCATAGGCTTTTTTGCCATAATGCTTTCGTACTCGGTTTACTACTCGGAATTCCAATTTTTCCTCATAATATCCATAATAATAGCAAGCATTTTAGTAGCAATAATTATATTAAAAATGATAGGTGGTAAGTGATGAGCAAGTATTACATAATGATAGGGTACATGGTATTTTTCTGCACTTTTTTAGCCCTGCAAGGAATGGTGGGCGGAACTTACTTGACCGGGCTAAAAAACCCTTCTTCCATAAGCTGCGACTTGGGGCTGGTAATAATAGACGGAATGCTTAAATGTGCTTGGCAGTGGCTCCAATACTTCTTCAGCTTTTTCAACTTGTCGACCAGCATAGGAATTTTGAACACAATTTTGCTCATACCTTTTTTAGTCTTTTTGATAATGTATATCATAGGTGTCTTGCGTGGCAGCGGTTAGTTTAACTTTAGTTTTTTTATTAGTATTGGCTGCAAGCGTGGCTCTAGCAAAGCCCCAGCTTTTAATAATTAGAAAGCATTGCATAGATGGGACATGCACCGATGCACCAATAGTTAACATGAGATACATTTTGGGATATAACCCAAGCGCTAAGAAAAAAATATTAAGAATGTTGGGAATTGGAATTGCGATAGCGGTTTTGGCTTTAATAATTTACATAGTTTTTAAATTTGTTTCGTAGGACATAAACTTTTTAAGACAAATTAACGATATTTAAATTATGAAAAAGAAAAGCCTTTTCGTGTTGGCAGCATTAACAGCTCTAGCGATAATAGGAGCTTCAGCAGGCTATGTTTATTACACGCAATCTATAACTCCAATCCTAAGTTTTGTTAGTTCGACAGAATACCAAAGCGGAGAGCCAGGCCAAATCATAGTAAAAGTTCACAACGTTTACGGTATTCCAATAACTGCCTATGGCTGCAACGTTTCAATCTACTATCCGGACAAAACTTTGTTCGTAGACAGCCAAGCAATGACTCAAGGCGGAGCTCCTGGAAGCTGGTACTACCAATTCACTCCGCCATTTGACAAAATAGGAGTGTATGAAGCTTATGTAACATGCAACGTCAGCTTGCCAGGCGGAAGAAGCAGAATTTTATCAGCTTCTAAAGCTTTCCACGTTAGCCAGCCATTAAGCTTGATAAACGAAACATCTAGCGCAATGATTACAATAATTTCATAAACGATTTAAAGCTAAAATTCCAATAAAACAATATGCGAAAGGAGACAATTTTAGTCATTTTTCTTATTTCTTTCACTCTAATAGCTGGATATTTTCTTAACAATTTATTGGTTCAAAGAAAAGCAAAAATCAAAATTTTCTGTACTGAGTATTCGCCAGGAGATAGTGGTAGGGTTTTTCTTCAGCTTTTGGACGAAAAGTTTAAGCCTATTAACAACGCTTTGTGCCTAATTTCAGTTTACTATCCGGACAAGACGGAATGGTTTAGGAACGTTTCCATGTTTTATTTGCCCGGAAGCGATGGCTTGTATTACTTTGATTTCATCGCTCCAGCCGATGAAGGGGTTTACATGGTTTCGGCAAAATGCTTTTACGTAATAGAGCAAACCTACGATTACGCGGACAGCTATAATTTGGTTAAGGGAATCCGAATAAGCGGAACCATAGAAAACACTTGGAAGGACGATAGCGTTTACTTAACTTTTAGGGAAAACCTTTTAAGCGATAGGCTGGAAGTTCAATTCGAGTTCGACGATGTTAGGATTCCGGCCAACAACACTGGAATGACTATTTATTGGGTCGGAAGGTGGGAAGACTCTCACGAATACCTTAAAGTTTACCTTTATGACTTTTGCAATTCGGCTTGGCTCGAGCTTCCTAACAGGGTTACTACTAACACTCCCATGGTTTCGAACTATTTGGACACTTCAGTTTACAACATTTCATGCTTTGTTGGCGGAGGAAAGGTTAGGGTCAAGTTCGAAGACCAAGTGGCCGTCGGAGTTCCCGAATATTTCAGAGTCGACTTCCTAGACGTTCAAATGCATTACGCGACTTATGGCCAAATCAACAACATAAGAGGCGGCGGAGAAATCCACGTCTCTACCAAAAAGTTTGAGCCAAGCGAAGAAATGCCAGGCATAAGCATAATATCGTGATCCTTATGAAAAAGTGGATTGTCCTAATCGCATTCGCGTTTTTCATTCCTTTGGCTAGTGCTAAGACTTATTTGCCCGGCGAGCAGGCTTTGCTTTTGGTTTCGGTTCATGATTGGAAAGGAGACCCTATTTCTAGCGCTGAATGCAACGCAACCATATTTTATCCAAATGGAACTATTTACTTACATACTTCTTTAGCTTACGATTCTAATATTCAGCTTTACAAAGCTTCCTTTACCATACCCAACGAAACTGGAACTTATTTTGAATTGGCTAAATGCAAAGTTTTGTTTCCTGGAAACAGGCCTAAAATCTTATATGCAAGAAGTAGCTTTTACGTTTCTACTGGTTTGTACGAAGTTAAGAAGCAAATTGAAAACCTGATTCAAAACGCAACCCTTAACGTTACTGCCCAAATAAACATAACCGGAAACCTAACCCAAGCGGTTTTGAACGCTACCGACGAAATTATAGGATTGCTCTTGGCTTTGCACTCGACGCCTATAACCAAGCAATACTGTGAAAACAACACTTTGGTAATCGAAAAGATTGCAACTTGGACCATTAACAAAAGAACTTACAACATCACAAAAGTTGAAAGGATAAACTGCCCCTTCGGCTGCTCCAACGGAGAATGCGTTAACCCGCTTTTTTCGGTAGGAATACTTTTCGGAATTATAATTTTTATAGGAATAGTAATTTATTTAGTGTGGAGATTCACATGAAAGGGTTTGCTCTCTTGACCATAATTTTCGTAATAATCGGAATTTGCTTAATAATCTTAGCTAACACTTTGCCTTTGCTCCCTTCGGTTAAAACTATGCTTTACTTGCTTTCTTTTGTAATGTTCGTCCTTTTCGTCTTGTTTGCTCTCTAAACCTTTTTATCAAATCTTTTAAAGGAGTTTTTATTTCGTTCAGCGAATACGCTAAGAAAAAGTAGTTTATTATGTTTCTTATCAAAGAGCTTATCGTGAAGTTTTGGCTGTTGTTGACTTTGTTTATCTCTCTGGTTATGTTTTTCAAAAACTGGTAAGTTCCTTCGTCAACTCTTATCCTCAAGACTTTCGATTTTTCCATAATAATATGTAGGACAAAATAATATAAAACAATTATTCCAAAATTTATTTCGGTGAGATAAAATGACAACTTTGGAACTTGCAAAGAAAAAATGGGAAGCTAAAATGGAAAAAGCAGGGCCAAGATGGAAGAAAGGAGTAACCGACAAGCAATCAGCTTACGCTGAAGGAGTTGCAAGGTTCTTAGGAGTTTCTCCAGCAGAAATCGGCAAGGATGATGATTGGCAAGAAGGAGTTAACAGGGTAACTGCAGAAGATTTCGCTGCTGCGGTCAGAGGAAAAGGAGACAAGTGGGCAAGAAGATTGAAAGAAGCTTTGACTACCGAGTAAGCCAAAAAAAGCCTTTAGAAGCTCTTTGGCCTTCTTTTAAATTTTTTTAGGTGGAAGTATGGACGAGGAGCTCGAAGTAAAAAAGCTAGACAGTAGATGGCTGATAATGGCACCTTTGGGTAGGCAGATTTACATAGTAGGAACCAGGAGAACTCCTATGGGAATTGAAAAGACAGAAGTAATACCGGTAATGGTTCCGGAAGAAAGGTTTGTCAAAATACTTGAATCTTTAAAAGAAGCTTTGTTCAAGAAAAAAGCGGAAGAGCTAGTTAAATAGTCACTTCTTTGTTCAGTAGTTTTTTCAAGTCTTCTTTAGACTTAATTATTTTTAACCCGTTAACGTCGTTTAAAATCGTTGTTATATGCTTTTTTCCGTCCACGAAAGAAATTAAAAACCCATCTTTCAATTCTGCGAATATTCCCTTTCCTTTGGCTTTGTTTCCGTCTATCAAAAACTCTATCTTTCCTTTTTTGTTTAGAATGTCTATCTTCATGTCCTACATAAATTTTTATTTTCATGAAATAAATTTTTTATCATGGAGGAAAAGCTAAAGCCAATAGAAGAAAGGTGGGCTAGAGGCTGGATTCATGGTTTAGCTAGCATTTTGGCTTTGGGACCTCCAGGAGAGTCTCCAGAAGAGTACAGGAAAGAAGTTGAAGCCATAGAAAAAATAGCTTTGGAGCCTGGCTCAAGAGTTTACGAGTTTGCGAAAAGGTGGAGAAAGAGGCTACTTGAAGTTTTGACGAGTGAGTGAAATGCAAGCTGAAATTCCCAAAGAAGAGGCCGAATTAGTCAAAAAAGCCGATTTTTTGATAGGGGAAATAAGCTTTTACAATTATTTCTACCCGGACAAGCGAATAATCAAGGAAAAGCTTGAAAGGCTAAAAGCGATTTTGGAAAGGTTGAGATAATGGAATTTAAAAAGTTTTTGGAGCCAGAAAAAAGAATAGAACTTATGGAAATTTTAAGCGACATAGAAAGCGGGCTTTATAGAGTTTGGGGTAGAAGGTTTATTTTTGATCACGGAGCCTTCAGACAGAAAATAGAAATAGGAAAGAGAAGGATTGAAGAGTTTCTTCAAACAATCTAATGTCCTACATAAATTTTTTAATATTTTAAAGCAAAAATAAATTATGAAAAAATTATTGATTTTGGCCTTGCCTTTATTAATTCTTTTTGTAGGTTTTGCTAAAGCTCAGTGCGTTGTTCCTTACGAAAACATGGAAATTACAAGCGATACAGTTTTTTGCCAAGGAACTTACTATTTGAACGATTCCGACAAAAACTCTTCCATAATAGTTACTGGCTCCAATTTGGTTTTGGACTGCAACAACTCTGTCATAATAGGATCTTTCATTCAAGACTCAATTGGTATAAGAGTTACCGGAAACAACGTTACGGTCAAAAACTGCAGGGCCGAAGGGTATTGGCATGCAATAGTTTTGGAAGGAGACCCAAACTATTTGGACAACGCAACGGTTAAAGACGGGTTTTTCACCATTGTGACGGGAAGCGGAAAATACTATTTGACAAACATTAAGTGCTTGGGCAATTACACTGATACTTGCATTCACGAAGGAGACGTTGCGGATTACGTTTACCTTGATAATGCTTCAATAAAAACAGAGTTTGACGTTCCTTGGGGCATATTCTTTACCAGGCTTTCTTCCGGTGATTTTAAGAACATTTACTTTTACTACGAGAACTACACCCATGCTTTGGAAGGGAGAGTGGCTGGACTTGGTTTGGCAAACGTTTCGAATGTTAACGTAGAAAATATCGTAACTAAAAACCTAACTTTCCCTCTTGTAATAGACTATTGCTGGGGCGGGGAGCCTCAAGAGTGTGGAGAAAACCGCAACGTTTCCATAAAGAATGTAAATATTGTGAACTCGAGAGAAGGGCTGCAAATTCACACTCTTTTGGACGGCTCCATAGTTGGAGTTAACGTTAGCGAAAGCAATTTCGGAATTTACGCCGAAAACTCAACCCTACGCATTAAAAGATGTAACATTAAGAACATAAATGACAAAGGAATATATTTAAAGTTTGACAAAGGAAGCAAAATCGAGAACTCTTCAATTCTTAGCGGCGGAGAGACTGGAATAAGAATAGAAGACTCTTCGGGAACCAAAGTTTTTAACTGTACGGTTAAAGGGTTTACTTTTGGAACATGGACATGCTGCGGGCCTTCCCACAACCTCACTTTTGCCGGCAACTACTTTGAAGATAGCTTTATAGGCATAGGAATAGGGGAAGGCAACACAAACCTAAATATATCCAACAACACTATTGTTGATTGCAGCAATGGAATTCAGCTTTGGGGAACCAACGTCGGAATATGGAACACAAAGATCTTAAACAACACCATAAAAAGCTCGGGAAGCGGCATAGGCTTTTTTGATGTTTACAACGTCGAAGTAAAGGGCAACCGATTTGAAAGCGTTAATTCGATATTCAAGCTTGCTTTGAACGTTTCGAACCTGACTTCATGCCAAAACTCTTTGGTCGATTATAACTACACTTACCGCATATTTTTGTTTCAAAGCAGGAATTTAAACTTGGAAAACGTTATGAGGCCGGATTCCGATTCCTGCACTCCTTACTTGAGCTTGTCGGTTCAGCCAACTTCAATAGATTACGGAACTTTGGGTAAATTTGAAACCAAAAGCGAAAATATTAACGTTTCGGTTTCGACCAACATTCTTGACACTTGGATAGCAGTTAGCAAATACATAGCCGGAAACTTCAAGTTTAAGGTCCAAAAGCATGACATGGACAAGGTAATCTTTTCTTGCTACGACAATCCTTCTAGCTGGAATAGTGTTGACTGCAGCCAATTTGAAGAGACTTTAAGCTATTACGAGAAGCCTATACCCTATTCAAAGCTTGAGCTCCTTCCTTTGAAAGATTCGCTTATTGAAGCTTATTTGGAGCTTGACACGGACGATAGCCCAGAAGGAAGCTATACTGGAGAAGTGGAAATAAAGTTTTCGAACGAAGTTGAAGACTCCACCAACGTTAGCGTGGCTTATGAAGTTTCGAAATATACGCCAACCATTTCTCTAACAGCTTATCCTGCATGGGAAGTCGATTACGGAACCCAGACCAACGTAACTTGCCAAATAGTTCAAGGGGATTCTGGTGCAATAGTTGAGCTTTACAGAAATGGAAGCTTGGTAGGCAGCGGCCCAGTGGTAAGCGACGTTGTTATTTTGGGAGCTGGCGTATGGAATTACACTTGCTACTATCCAGAAACCCAAAACTACACTTCCTACTCGGCAACTTCTTACTTGACAGTTAACCCCATTTCTCCAACTTTAAGGCTAACCATCTATCCTTCAGCCAACGTTTCCTATGGAACCCAAACTAACGTGACTTGCGAGCTTGTTGAAGGCGACCCCAGCGGAATAGTTGAACTTTACAGAGACAGTAGCTTGGTAGGCAGTGGAAAAGCGGTAAGCGATGTTTCGGTTTTGCCGGTAGGTAACCACACTTACGTTTGCAAATATCCGGCCACCCAAAACTACACTTATAGCGAGCTGTCGGCTTGGGTAAACGTTTACTCAGCTCCGGCACCCCCAACCTACAAAATAGTTTTGCCTTACGGCTTAGGAGTAGTTTTGAGTGTTGTGGTTATCTTGGGCGCTATGGTTTACATAATAAGGATGTTTGACTTAACGGATCCAAAAAGCCTTATAAAGGTAGGATTTTTGGCTGTTGCAATGATAGTTTTGGTTGTGGTTTTCGTTTCAATGCTGGGTTGAAAAAATGATAACAATACTTGGTTCTGTTAACTTAACGGTTGATATGTAAGACACACCAACCGTAAGTTAACTTCCCTCGTCCCTCATCGCTGGTGCTCGTCATCCTCAGGCTATCTGGGGAGAACCAAACTCCCTTCATTTTAAGCAAGTTTAAACAAGCTATTACATCTCTATCCAATTCTAAACCACATCGTTTGCATCTCATCACCCTATGCCCATTCGATTCTAACCTCAAACCACATACTGGGCATAGGGATGAAGTTAACTTAGCATCTAAATAACTTACGGGTAAGTTGTTCCACTTGACTTTGTAGTCGATGAAAAATTGAATTTTTCTAAAAGCCCACGAATTTAACCTTCTCAACAATTTTCTTGGTTTTGTTCTATGAGGTTGGAGTTTTCCATTATATTTGTTAACCTTGAGCTTTCTTCTATTAATTACTTTTCTTATTCCCTTTAAATCTTCCAAAACAAATTCACTGTCTGGAAAATCCTCGATTATTTGTTTGCTTACATTATGCAAGATCCATTCAATCTTTCTACGCTCCCTACCAGAATATTTAGCAAGTAATTCTTTTCTTAAATTTCTGTTTTTAACCTTCTTTTGAATAGATTTTCTTTTTAAGTAATAAGTATAGCGTAAGGTTTTAACTTTTTTCAAATCATAAACTTTAACTAAACCATCAGAACTTACACAAGTAATATTTTCTTCGTTCAAATCAATAGCAACAATTCTCTTAGGTTTCTTAATTTCAACTTTCTTTGAAAATGCTATTATTACGTTATTTAAATTAATAGTTACTGAACCAAGCTTATAGTTTCCATTCAAAAATTTCTCCTGATAACTTCCATATCTAAGCTTTAAAAACAAAAAATTTCTTGATTTAGTAGGAATTCTTAAGTATAAGCTATCTTC
>Ga0190310_1000201_pt1 | contig 21538 bp, 21 predicted proteins | sample 48700778_MG_FD_165059 | JGI IMG/M metagenome (GOLD analysis project Ga0190310, IMG submission 165059) | Hydrothermal vent sediment bacterial communities from Southern Trench, Guaymas Basin, Mexico - 4870-07-7-8_MG | ecosystem: Environmental > Aquatic > Marine > Hydrothermal vents > Sediment ... | reverse complement strand
ACTGTGACAGGATAGTAGTGATGGATGAGGGAAGAATTGTAGGCCAAGGAACTCACGAAGAACTGATGAAAACCAACAAAACCTATAAAGACCTTGTAGAGAAGCAGGTGATAACCGAAAAGTAATACAAGATTATGCTCAGAAGCGCTTCAAGATCGCCGGGGCTTTTCGGAGGCTACTCAAGGCGAAGTTAAGGAGATCCCTATGCGGATACATGTATGCCTCATTTTTCATATTAGCTATAGTAATGGTATTATGCCTACTCCAGCCGATAAGACCTTCCGAAATCTAACTACTGTGAGCACAGCAAAATATGTCAATAGGATGGAGAATATTGTCAGTACTATGAACTCAAGTGTTGATACTATAGCTGACACATCATAATCCTACAGTGAGCGATGCTATTAAAGATAGTGTATACTATAGTATAGATTATTACTGTTTGAGAAATTAAGATGATGAATTACATAAGGCTTAGGAGTAATTCCTAATTGGGATGTTTATATAAGTTCATTACCCAGCAACTGTTAAGGCTTATGAAAGTAGCTACAACTACAGGGTCCCACAGGAAATAATCTTTTGATTTCAGCACATTGATCTGTTGCGCTAAAGTAAATGAAACTTCTATAGTGGCATTTTGTAAATAGCCATAGAAGGAGTAAAGAAGTAAGACCAGTTATATAGGAACTCGTTAGAAGAAGTTAATTTATATTTAAATAACATATATAAGAGAACATGTTTAATTAAGTATAATGGGATTAAGGTGTCAGTATTAGTTATAGTTTCATGTGGTAGGAAGAAAATTTGGGATCGTTACCCAACTATGGGTCCTGTGCAAGCTAAGGATGCATATATTGGTCCTCCTTTTAAGATTAATAAAAGGTATGCTGAAAAGTTCGCAGATCGCTGGGTGATCCTATCTGCAAAGTATGGCTTTATCGATCCGGATTTTGTCATTCCAGAAAATTATAATGTAACCTTTAAGGATACACAGACAAATCCTATTAGTGTAGGGAAGCTTATAGAACAAATTAGAGAGAAGGGGCTTGATAAGTTTGATAAGATCATTATCTTAGGTGGTAAAGATTATGTTAATATAGTTCGTAAGGCTTTTGAAAAATTTAACGTAAAAATTATAGCACCGACTTTAGGTTTACGGTTAGGTGAGGCTATGTCAAAGGTTAAGAAAGCTGTAAAGAACAACTCGCCCTTCGATTGCTAATTCAGGTGAAGAAGATGTATACCAGTAAATCTAATGTTAATCCTGAACGGGTTAGGGTGATTTCTAATTTATTCTGTGATCTAGGTTTTAACGGAATAGTTAAGTTCGATAAATTAGAGCCAGAATATCGAGCTTTAAAAGTTCTTCATGAAAGAAAAGTTAGTCCATCTTTTCTGGATTTAATATCCATTTGTACAGGTGTTATCGACTTTCAGCTGGGATATGGTGGTGCTGAAAACTTTGGTTAACCTTAGTTGAGATAGCAGATAGATTCGATTATCTGAACAGTTTAAAACAGGTTGAGTTTTGATGAAGGTCTTTCTTAATGAGCCCATAAATGCACGTAAATTAGAGTTAAAGATGAATAGAATAAGAAAATTTTCGACTCTGGATTTGCAAAATGGTTTGTTGAGAACTATGAAAAATTAAGGGAAGAACCTATATTACTTTGGAAGAAGTTATCTAAAACTCTTGGAAGTAGAATGGAAAAGAAAACTATGGTTTTTGCTATAAAAGCCTTTGACATATCCCATCTAATTTGTTTTGGTGATTATGCTAAGTTTCCTTGGAATATCCCTATTCCTGTGGATTTTCATGTCAAACAAGTTACAATTAGTTCTGGATTATTAGAAAGCTATGGGGATGATCAAGCGTTTAGAAAAGCTTGGATGTTAGTTCTTAAAAGTGTAAAGGAAAAGCTTGGAGGTAATATATCTTTGTTAAGACTTGATAGTTCAGTATGGCAAATAGGAAGAATAATGTATAAGTCTAAATATAACAAAAACTTGAGCGTTAAACGAATTCAACGTTATATGGTCGAGAAAATAGGTGTGAATGTAGACCTTGCTGTAAGATTTGCAGTGGAAATGACAAGATATTATATTATAACCCTCCTACTTTACCTATTTCTCCAAGAGAGCGAAAAGTTCCTGAACTCATTGTGCAAGGGAAAAATGAGATGAATTCTTCAGATTTCTTACCTTCACTCTTTTGAAGTGAAGGTTTCTTCTCCTTGTTTCCTCTCTCCATTGCCTATCTTAAGGAGCTGGGTAAATTTTAGGGATCAAGAATGAGAGTTGTCCTAGACTATTTATGGGTCTTTCTTCATACTTTCTCCTCTACCTTATTCTCTCAACATGAGTCGAGTATCTATAAATTAAGTTAAAGTACCTATAAGTACAAATATTGATAAGGATCTGCTAGCCTAGCTTGGGTAGGGCGCTAGGCTCCGAAGCCAAAGGTCCCGGGTTCAAATCCGGCGAGCCTGCTATAACTCCACCAATCTCTCAATGGGGGCGATGTAATGACCGTGATAGTAGAGATAATACCTACTCTTGATCTTCTTTATGCTTCAAGTAGAAGGCAAGTTAACCCCTAGCATATAGTTTAAGAAGGAGAAATTGTTTTATTTAACTAGCTCGTAGAATTAATTAGGGATAACGCGGGGTTAGCTCTTGTTGAGCTCACTGAATTATTGGACAAGGAAAACGCTAGACTTAGCTACTAATAGTAATTACCTTGACAGATTACTAGAAATATATCCTGCGAAACTACCTCCTGGAAGACCCCTCCCTGACAACATAAGGCAAACCATAGTAAATCTTTACCATGAAGGAAAATATGAAGAGTTAGCTGTTCTCCTTATTAACCTTAAAGATAGAAATTACCCATTTCCCATAGAACACCCCTATGCTGCATTACTACGTCATCTTGGTAGGAGACAGCGCTACTCTGTAATAAAGCGAAATCCTCGAATTATTAAAGAGCTAGCAGATCTCCTCGTTTCTATTGGTTTAAACAATATATTAAGAGGTGTAGAAAGACCTAAAGACATTAACCGAACTCTAGGTGTGGCCTTCAAAACATGGGTAAATAAAAAGTTCACCAACCCACTATTCAGAGTTGTAAATGAGTACACATTACTTCCAACGTGTTCAAATAATGAGATCTGCATTTACGCAGGGCCAGATGAGAAAATAGCGGAGTTCATAAAACTCTATCTTAGATTGAAAGAACCATCAGAGAGATTCTTCGACCGTGATATAATAGCTAAAGTTAAAGATTTGTATGTAATAGGTGAGGCAAGATTCCTAAGTACACCAGGAGGGTCTCAAAGCAGAGACTTAGATAATACTCTAAGATTTGTTGAAACTATGGAAAATATAACGAGAAATACTACAGATGTGAAAGTGAAAGGTATAGCTTTAATTGATGGTGTTGTATGGTTTTTCAGCTCATACGTAAAGCAAATTATGCAACGAGCTATAAATGATAGAGTTGTTATGTCGGCGCTCTTTCTAGAAGAGTATCTTTTAGATCTTTTCAATAAACTTTCTTAATCTACTAGGTAGTTCTTTACCGGTAGCATTAATTAACACGAAGGGTTTGTAGTTCTTTAACTCTAGAATTCTCTTTAGTGCTATTTCTATTGCTAGCGGGGAAATATCTATACATATCCATCTCCTATTAAGCTTCTCAGCAGTCATTGCTAGAGTTCCAGATCCACAGAAAGCGTCTAATACTATATCACCCGGATTACTAGAAGCCTCCACTATCTTCATAACCATTTCGAGGTTCTTCTCTGTTGGGTAGTCAGGGTATACAGGGTCTTTGTAATTTAGCCATACATCTTGCATTCTTTTTCCTCTCTTTATATATTCATCAGCATATATCTTTAGTCTAGGATTCCCAGTGCTACTCCATTCAATAAGACCCTTCCTATCTAATTCATCCAGAACCTCTGGAGGATACCTCCAATGGCGACCAGGTGGTGGTCTTATTCCTCTCCAAGGCTGACCAGTTGGCCCATTTCTCGTTTCACCAGGGGCATGTAGAGGAACGGTAGTATATCTTCTTCCATCTTTATCTACTTTAGGAAAGAGTCGTTTGATGTCCTCCTCAGTGTAAGGTTCTCTCGGGTCATTCCATACATTCTTACCATAATTTTTAACATAAAAGAGAATCGAATCTCTAATATTACCGTAAGCTCTACGCTCAAAGTTCTTTGGGTTGCATTTAACCCTGGCTATATCATTTACGAAGTTCTCTATACCGAATATCTCGTCCATTAATACCTTTACATAATGAGCAGCGTCCACATCTATATGTACATATACGGCACCGTCTTCAGCAAGTAGATCATGTAGAAGTATAAGCCTTCTACGTAGAAATTCTAGATATTCTGGGCTCAAAGGCATATCATGATATGCAATCTCATCTTTTAAACTTGCACTTACATGCCTCTTACCGCGAAACACAGATCCAGTGCCAAATGGTGGATCTATGTAGATTAATCTAACTTTTCCACGTATCCTACTATCTTGTAGAAGTGTTCTAAGTACAGGAAGATTATCACCTAGTATAAGCATATTCCGCCATCCATCATCAAATAAAGGTTTTCCCTTCATGAATTCCTTTACTATTTTTAACTCAACTGGTTTAACTATCTTACAGAGATTTTCCTTATTTATTTTCCCCGGATACTTTAAGGTAACTAAATGCATATTCCTTACAGGATAAGCACGATTAACCATTACTTATCACCCCTGAGATATAGAATAATTGTTTATACTTTTCTCAATCCTCCTTATGAGTTTCGACCACTCAAGTGAATCTCTCAGCGCCCACTCTATCATGTCTAGTGTATGGAGCTTGAGTATTCTAAGAAATTTCTGCCACGTAATACCGCGTTTCTTCAAATCATTTTTCCACTGCCCCCACAAGTACTTGGGCAACCTATTAAACGACCATACAGCAAGTAAATCGTAGTCGATATCGCTGTGGCTACCCTCTCCGCCCATTCTAGCTCTAACAGTGCGCACTAGCTCCTTGATCTCCACGGGCTCTTTAGGAACCGGTAACCCCATATCCCCCTATCCCCATATATACATATACCGGGTAATACCATATAAAACTAGCGTTGTAGATAAAACTTAGAAGAGGAGAGACCATGCCCCGTCTCAGCTATTTGCCTGGAGTGGTTTTTGAAGAACATAGTAGATAGAAATCTGATGGAGAAGTAGGTGAAAGAGTAAATTCATTCTAGACAACTTGTTTTATGAGATGGTATACTGCGCTCACCACAATTCTATTAAAATCATGTATTCAGATATCTTCTACAATGTCTTCGTAGATTATATTATCAAGACCCACGGACTAATGAAAAGAATGTTTTGGAATTATCTACCAGAGAAATCCACCTTAAAATATATGTATGAGAGAAGGAAGAAGTTCCTCAACTATCTAAAGAAGCTCAGGGATAAGAGAAGAAACTACAAGTCATATATGTTTATTTTATTTACAATTCTTTCAAGCCGAAACAACTAAAAGAAACTACAAGTACTCCTAGCTAATTTGTCGTGGTTTAGCGGAGCTGAGAGAAACAATCAAAAGAAACTATAAGCTAAATGCCGAGCTGTTACTTTGTGATGGTTCTTTAGTCTACGGTAGATGATACTCTGGTGGATATATAGAACCAGAGAACGGGTCAGCTAGTAGTATAGAGTCCACTATATGGACAATATAGGTGGACTCACAATAAGATCCTACCACGAGTTGGCTATAGTGGTCTACGAGCTGGACATATACGACAGCGGTACTGGGGTTGGTGAGGAACGAGGAGACTATAGAGTACACTACCTATTGGGGGCAAAACCGTACACAGAGTTCGATATACTGCTACTGAGGAAGTACCTAGTATATGCCTTTGGCAGCGCCTACACTGTGGATATTACCTACGGGAACCAGAAGTACGTTGAGAACTTACTGTTGAGGAAGGAGCTTACCTGAAGGAAATTACGAAGCAAATAACAGCAGCTTATCATGGCTAGGACAGGCGGAGGACTCTGTACATCCAAGCAGTTCCTACTGGTGTGAGGTCATGAGGAGGAATTGGTGGAAGGAGAACATGCTGAGATTCACTAGGAAGAGTGCTAAGAGAGTGAAGAAGGGTTTAATGCTGAAGTTCAAGTATCTAAATCTAACTATTCGCCTTAGTTTTTTATAATTCTTCTTAGTTTGTGCTTCAGCACTCCAGTCTCTTCCTCTTCTCGGGAAGTCCTAAATAATATTCCAACAAAAGTACATAAATTAAGTAGTTAGTAATTATTCCCCTATGACTGATGCAGGTCCTGCCTTGAGCTCCTCTTTCATTTTCATTTATCTATTTTTTATCGTTCTCATACTCATAATTATCATTAAATAGATTAATTTATGTATATAAAAATGATCACTTGATGTTATATTATCATGATAACATGAGGACTATTCGTTTGTTTAGAACTTAAGGTGTTTTAGAAACTATGAAAAGTTAAATCCTGAAATCATAAGGGCTTTCCAAAGTTTCAAAAAGATAATGCACGGGCAACCACCAACTCACTATCTTCAATTACGCTATTATTCTAACTACTACATTTTGAATAGCTTTAAAGATATAGTTATAAGCGGTCTCTGTTATCTTAATATAAGAACTATTAGTGGTGTCTTCTTCTCCTCTAGAAGGAAGGACAAGAGTAGGATTAGTAGTATAGCTATCAGGTACTGTCCTCCATTAGGGAGAAAGGAGCTAAAAGAGAGATATGTTCCTAGACCTGAATTAGAGCAAGAGTTGATGAGTGCTATTGCTAGAGCTCAGGGTGAAAATAGAATAGTCCTCTTATATGGTATTGGTGGTAGTGGTAAGACTACTCTAGTAAACAAAGTATTAACAGATTTGGAGGAGAATGGGTATAATAGTACAAAGGCAATTACAGCAACGATAAATATAGTCCCCGAAGAGTATAGGCCTTCTCCAACTAAAAAGCTATACTTTGCTGTAGAGGAGGAGGCTTTAATCTGGTTAGTTATCAAAATCTATGAAGAACTTGGAATTAAGAGGAATACTAAAGAACTTTTTCTGGGAATTGCACGAATACTCATAAACTTAGTAAGTGTGGGAGCTATAGCTAGGAGTGAACCACTTAAGAGCATAGTAGAGGCTATAGAAAGAGCTGAAAAATCGCTAGAATTATTTAATGAAATTAGAAGCGATCGGGGGGCTATAAAGGAAGCTCTAATGAGTCCTAGAATGCCAAGAACAGCCTATGGAATAATTAATCGAGATTTAGTGAATAGACTTAAGAATCTTAAGAAGGAGAGGGGAGTAGAGTGGATAGTAATCTCAATAGATGACTTATCAGATGTTGAGCCAACTTATAGGGTTGAGCTAATATATCAGCATAAGTTTGATATGGTAAGCCTAAATACTAATTGGAAAAATAGTAACTTCTTAAGACTCTTTATATCTATAGAATAATTCCCATCAATACTCTCAACCTTAAGAACATCATCTTCCTAAACATCAAGCCGTGCTCTTAGGTCAAAAATAGCCTATCACTTAAAAAACCTAGAGACTAGACAACTCATACAAAAAATTCCGAGTAAAAGAGGTGTGAAAGTTAGGATAACGGAATTGGGAAAAGTATTCATCACTCCAAGATTATTACGTAAGATAGAGGAGGAATCGTAATAGCAAAAATCAATGAAATTTTCTTTTAACCTTCAACTCTATCATTTGACCTCTCTCCCTCCCTTATGATTTATTTATTTAGTTTCCAAGCAACTTTATGCAATTAGCAAGGCTACTTCATGAAGTAAACTCGTGTGTAAGCTTCTGCTACTACTAGGCGAAATCGTTCAGAGAGGTGTTAAAGCGTATTTATCGAAAAGTGTTGAAGAGGAGAGGATCTTCTACAAGGTTTTAGGCGACATGGCGATTATAGGTACGCCTAACTTCTACTCTGAGTCTAGGAGGAGCGTTTACGATTAAGTTTACACGTAGAAGACCTAAGCTATACAAGCACCACAGGCTTAGAGCATGTATATATAAATGGCTCTCGGAGACTGAACACATATATCTACTATATTGCTCGCCTAGAGGTTTTAGGGAGTATGAAATTAGTGACGAGTTCTGCAATAACGATCTAAAATCTCTGATGAGCAGATGAGGTTCTCCAATGTAGGATTGAGAATGTAAGTTATGCGTGTACGGTTCACTATGCTCCGTGTGAAGATGTTAATAGTATATGTTAAGAAGATCCTTGTTTTTAGATCCATCTTTTTATTACTCACTTGTTTTCATATCAACATGTTAAGTATAGAAGGTTAAAAGTTATAAAGGAATATGTTAGAGAAAATGGCCGAATGCGCGTTTTTTGTTCATTTTCTTTTAGAGTTAAATTGTTAGCGGGCTATACTATATCCAACGATAAGCTTAAATATGTTGAAAATGTGTATAATATGTGTATATATAGACACAGGTGTATCGGATGCCGAAAATGAAGAGAGTTCAGGTATCATTTACTTTAGATCAGTGGAAACTGATAGAGAAGTTAAAGGGAGTTATGGGAAGTACAGATTCAGATGTTGTTAGAAATATAGTTATTGCATGGTTATCTGAAAAGTCTTTTGTAGTAAGCGAAGTTAAAAAGGAAGGTAAAAGGAAATGAGTTGGCCGTCATTTCAAAGAGGAGAGATGGGTGATAATAGATGAACCTGTTAGACTTATTCCGAGAAATAAATAGAGATGCTGCCATAGAAATGAGTTATAAACCAAGATCATCTTACCTAGCAAGATGTAAAGAGTTGGGAATAAAACCACCTAAAGTTTTCTATGACCCTAAAATAAGGAGTTTACATCCATGGATAGCTAGAAGGCCAAGATCTATAGCAAGGTTATCTATTCTTTTAGCTCTAGTCGATGAAATTCCAACTAAAGAACTTCTGGACATATTTGGAATAGAAGAAATCCGTAAAAAAGTTAGACAAGGTTATCCTCCCTTATTTTCATACACAAAACCGAAGTTATTAAGTAAGAAGGTAATATTATGCGATCCTATGGCTGGTGGTGGATCTATCCCTCTAGAAAGTGTTTTACTTGGAATAAAAACCATAGCGTTTGATTATAACCCCGTTGCATACTTAATTCTAAAAGGTTGTATAGAGTACCCTTTAAAGTTTAAAGAAGAGTTAAGCGAAGCTGTCAAGAAGGAAGCGAGGAAATTAATAGAATTTTCTCAGAATGTCCTTGGGAAGTTTTATGATGAAAAAGATGATGCATACATCTTTACTAAAGAAGTTATTTGTCCCTCTTGTGCAAAGAAGATGAATTTAACTACATTGGAAATAGATGCAAAAGGAAGAATAGGAAAGATAGTTAAAAAAGCTGCTAATCAATTAAAAGTAAGGTGTGATTCATGTTGGAATTTGTTTAATGTTGACAAGCAAAGGTTATTAAGAGTATGGGTAAACGATCACAAAAGGTTGACTTCTCTTCTTTTATCTGGAGAAACCGATGAGAATTTACTTCTGAAAGTCCACTCGCTTTTAACTATAAAGGACGTTTATGGTAAATATGTTGGAATCAGTAAAAAAGATCAAGATCTTTTAATTCAAGCAGCAAAATTCTTAGCCGAAAACATAAATAGCTTAAAACCTTTTATTCCAATGAATCAAATTCATTATCAAAACAAGGTATTTTCTCCATTATTTAAATATGGAATAAAATATTGGTATGAAATTTTTAATCCTAGACAATTATTAGCATTAGCAACCCTAACTAAGTATATTAGAGAGAGATGCGAGGAACTCATTTCAAAAAATGGTGAGTTTGGTGTTGCTGTCTCTCTTTACTTAGGCTTTGGTCTAAGCAAGATGGTAGATTTTAACACTTTGTTAACTACATGGAACGTAACAAACAAAAGCATAAGGGACACTGTCGGTCAATATGCGAGATCTAGGAAAATTGAGTTAAACTTAGAGTATTGTGAGGCTGTAGTCCCATATAAAAACCTTCCATGGGTTTTCGAGCCAGATGTGACTAAGAGAACAGGTGGAGGAATATGCCCAGTTCTTGAAGAGTTATGTAAGCAAATGGAGGGAGTTAATTCTGAAGTAAAAATTTACCAATTCGATGCAAAAAAACTCTCTGCTTTGGGTAAAGGTTTTATAGATATAGTTAATGTTGATCCTCCATATTTTGATCAGCATATCTATAGCGATTTCAGCGAGTTCTTCTGGATGGTTTTAAGGAATTGTTTAAAGGGAGTTATTGGAAGTTATTTGTTCAACGAGGAAATAAAAGGGAGAAAAAGTTGGGATTATTTGAATTGGAATCCTAGCTTAGCTTATGTGCCCAGAAAGGATGAGTTAATTGTAAGAAAGGGAAAGAATTATGTTAGCGAGGTTGAAAGGTATAAAAGAAATTTAACGGAGTTCTTCAAGAGTGCTTACAAAGCCTTGAAGGAAGATGGGAAGTTGGTTCTTTGGTTCACCCATAAATCATGGAGAGCTTGGGAATCTGTCATTTACTCACTCTACCTTTCAGACTTTAAAGTCATAAAGTTCTATCCATTCGTATCAGAGCATCCAACGAGAAGCGTAACGTTGGGTGGAGAACCAAGGCTTAACAGAACCATAGTCATAATAGCAACAAAGTATTTCGACGAAAGAATTGAAGATTTAGAAGAAGACGTGTTTAGGTTCTGTTTGGATGTTCATGATCATCTAGTTAATGCAAAAATAATGCCAAGAGAAAAAATTCAGCCCTGGGAAAAGTTATTAACTTTGATGGCTGCTTCTACCGCCAGATTAACGATATTAGATGCGGGTAATAAAGAGATGATTTTCAAAAACAAAGTCCTTCCTCAGGGCATAGGATTAGGAATTCTTTCGCTGTTAAGAATTTTAAGCAAAGAAAAACTTGGAAAGGACCTAAAGAATAGGATAAGAGATTTAGATAGAATAGATAAAGCTATCCTCTTCCTACAAGTTTTGCAAAGATTAATAGGAGAAGTTAGAGTAAGCTTAGCAAAATATGTTTGCAAGTTTTGTGGAGTTTCGCTTTATGAACTAGAAAGGATGAAAATGATAGCAGTAAATAAGAAAAATGTGAGAGTCTTGGAAGTTACAGAGAAAGCATCGGATATTTTGAACACCATCCTACATTTTTAAAAGCCTATTTAATCCTTGCACATAGAGGAAGTATGCTATCAGTCTCTTCCTTCTCTCCTCTTCATTGCTTAAAATTTCTTTTGCTCGCTGTTTTCCCTTAACACATTCTAAATGATAATGGTATTCTCTTCCGCCAGGCTCTAAAGGCCATAATAAACAACATACTTACATTGCTCGGACTTTCCACAATCTGTAGTGCAATATAATTTAACTTCATCAAGATCCTTCGATACATCAGAAAACTTCCCTATAACTTCATCACAATACAATATCCATTTTTTGCACTCATAGCACCTGAGAGGAACGGTGTTTGGTACACTTGCGATAAGAACAGGAATTCCTGTCTCACTCATAAACGAAAAATGTGTGCCAGTATTCCTTTTCCAGCTTGTTTTACTTCAATCCTGAATATCTTTCCTTTTTTGATCACTAAAAATTTAGAACTATAAGATGACCTTTCCTATCAAACAACCTCTGATGTAAGGTTAACGGAATCACATAACCAAAATCATGTCTTATTAAATAAAGGTAGACCACTAATTCGATAACCGAGCCGATTGATTTTGGTAAAAGCGAGTCAACTGCGTAATAGAGATCTCTGATATCATCTTTGTACAACAAATCCTTTTCAGAATAATTTTTGCTCTTTCGTATAACTGCTTTGAAGTCTCATCCTCAAAAATCAGGTAAACCTGCTTGTTCCATAGTTTCCATTAAATCCTTCCTTACATCAATCATCTCTTTTGTAGTTGTTGGTTCCTGTAATAATAGCTGATTGATCGTGTATAGGATTATTTTTAGGTAGGCCTTTCGATTGGCTTTAGTATAGCCATACATACAGCCTCTAGAAACTAAGATGTAAGCGAGCAGATCACCAAGAATCATTTGTCTTCTGTTCTTGCCTAAGTAAAACATCTTAGAGAATTCTTCATATACTCTTCCTAGATTATTCAATTTATTTCTAGAATCATTATATTTTTGATAATCTCTTGCAAAGAATTTATCTACAATGAGCAAGTGCTCAACTGAGATCTTAAAATGCTTCTAGATTTTATCCAAATTCTTACCTCACGAGAATCCTAGGATTATTTGAAAACAATTTCTCTTACCTCCTCTATTATGCTTAACAACTCATTGTAAGTTCCTTTACCGCCTAGCTTGTTCCACATGTCTTCCCCAATCAGTACCTCCTCGTCCAAATCCATGATACGCCTCGTGAATGGATGTCTGTATTTTTGTGGAAAGAAGGGGTTATAATATAAGGCAAGAAATGCCTGAGGATTTTTATTTTCAAAAAGTGCTTGAAAAAGCAACATTTTCTTTTTAGATTCGGCACAAACATCCAAATTTGGTCGAGGAGACTTAATTTCGAGGAAGAGCGGGCCAGGTTTAAAATCAGCAATGAATAGGTCAGCTATTACACGAACTTCTCTGGTTTTACCGCTTTTTGCCTTGAAGATCTCCTGAACTTCTTTTTTATGATTAGGTTTTCTCCTTCCCATTCTTAACTCATTAATGATTCTGTCTATCACATTTATCTTTGCTACATCTAATTGCCCAACTAGCTCATAGTCACGATGCACATCTTTATAGATATCTTTAGCTACTATTTCAGCCAATCGTGGTATGAGCCATTGTCCCATTCTGGTAACTATAGTGCGCTGTTTCTTGAATGCTATTAACGCCTCTCCGGGGAATACCAGTGCGTGAAACGGATAAGCTCTCCTAAGCTCTTCCACAGTATAGGGCACCTCGACTATGCTTCGTACGAAGGATAGTAGAATATTCCTAAGCTTGACCCGAGTTTCCGACTTCATGCCTATCCATCATTAATTAGCTCTTTGTTAATATATAATTGTCTAAAAAGAAGGAATTAGGGAGATAAGGTATCCATCTAAAATGTCCAAGTTAGAGAGGTGAAGCAGATGGAGAGTTCTGAAAAGGCTTCGAAATTTAGAATACCTAAAAGGCTTACTTGCCCATACTGCCAAAGTCAAGAGGTAGTTGTTTTAAACAACCTTCTAGCAAAAATAATGTTTAGATTCGGTAGAGCTAGTTTTCGATGTAGCAGCTGCGGTAAGAGATGGAGTGAATCTCCATAGGGAGATGATAGTGTGTAAATATGATTTTTGATATGGTAATCCTTGTGACTCCCTTTTCATGGAGATTTCTATTAACGTATCACTTATAAAGAGAATCGAATTTGAGCTTTAGGAGGCGACTAGATGCCTCGGTTAAAGAAAATAGTTGACAGCTATATGCAGAAGGTCTCCGGGCTTAAGGAGCACTGTGATAGATGCCTTAGGACTGAGAGGTGGGGTGGAAGCGTAGTTTTAATGGTTGTTGATGCAGCCTTCACCTCGATAGGACTAAACTACTTCACGGCAGTAGTTCCTAAAGTCGAGGAGTTTAGTAGAAAATTTGTTGAGACTGAGAGGATAAGGAGCCTCAAGGATCTCGCTAAAGCTGACATGGATGAGTTGAGGAAAGTTTGGAGGAATAGGAGGTCTTGGAAGATTGCTAAAGAGATAGCCTCTTACTTATCTACGGTAAGCGAAGATGATAAGACAGCATTAAGAACCTGGGCGAAGAGTGCTAAGCTTGAAGATTGGAGAGATGATCCTATTGGAAGAATTAAAGGAGTCGGCCTAGTGACTTTCCAGTATTTGAGGATGATGGGTGGAGTAGATACTGTGATGCCTGATAAAATAGTTAAGAGAGTGATAAACGAGATCCTTAAGAAGACTGGTTATAAGCCCGTGAACGATGATATAGAGTTCATTAAAAGGACTGAGGAACTAGCCTTAGCCTGTGGATACAGGCCTATAGAGCTATGCTGGATGATATGGCTTATACAGCCTGAGGGAAAGTTAATGAGGATAGAGAAGTACTCGAAAATCCTCTCGAAGATTTAATTTAGAGAAGAGGAAGGCTATTAAGACTCCTCTAAGTAAGAAGCCCCCTGGTTGAGACCCCTGAGGTAAAGCTCTAGTGATATCATGGGTTTGATGGATGAACTATAGAAAACATAGTGAAGCAAGCGGATTACAGGTACAATGCTAGGAAAGAGAAACACAGAAGTAGCTTGAAAAGGGAGGGATTTTGACATGTATATTAAGGTTGCAAGGTTGTATTACATACGAGGTGAAAGACACGCGATTTATAGTAACTGAACATATGCGAAAAGTACTCAAAATCCCCAGAGAAGTCGTCGCAGTAGAGCCACATCCAGGCCGGCCTGGGAACGCGTGGTTGATCCTTGAAAACGGTCTTCGGAATGAGAAGAGTGGTTTCTACTTGGAAATCCTGAAGCATCTAATAACGTGCGAGCAGTGCCGAAAAGCACAGCTTGTTGGAGAACTCACGGACAGTGCGCTTAAAAGTATTATTCACGAAGAGTTTGAGACTATAGATGAGCTTCTGAGGCGTCTTAGGGGGTATTGAGGAGGACTGGAGAGCTATGATATGATAAATCCTTAATTAAATCCAATTTTTCAGTTCTCTTTTAATTGAGATCTTCTGTGAGAGGATCTCTCCAGCAAATCTAAAGATATTTTTCTTTTTCTATCATTAACTAAACTAGTTGATCTTGTTCCATTCGAGTAATTAAGAAATATCCTAGCGTTCCCTATCTAGATCTACTGGTTTTAATACTACTATACATTAAAAGAATACTATATGTAAAGTATTGGAGAAATAGTTGAGATCACAATAGCTTAAATGGGTTCAGTAAAAAGAATTTATGGACTAATCAGCACCCTCCTGATAAAGCCTGTACTTATCCTCATTCCAGTTACAGCAGAGAGTAGGCGTATAGCATACTTCCTACCAGTAGACTTGAAAATATTGAATAAGGCTTCTTTAATTTTCGAATCCCTAGGTGTATAGATGATACCGAAGGATTATTTCGTAGTTCACTTCTCTCTGTCCCAAGTCCTTCAGAACTAGAGTTCTCCCCCTAAACTTCCTCCTCATCCACCTTGGAACCAGGTATTTTCGTACAAAGATCCCGGTAGCCCTTACGAGGACTGGGTCATCAGGATCATGGGGCGAGGATAGGGTTAATACTGTCTCCACTATGGACTAATCCTGGATAGAGAAGAAATCTTCAGGATGAGCGATGTAAAATTACGCTTAGCCAGAATACTAGACCAGCTAGCAGAAGATCCTCGACTAATAGAACTACTGAGAGAACTTGTAAAGGAAAAAAGAGGAAGCCTGTCGACTGAAATTTTTTCTTGGTTGACATTTCTTCTTGAATTATATCCTTCATCACAATATTCGTTTATAATCTTCTTTATCCTTTTATAATTTTTTCTGATCTACTAGGGACTAGGGATTTTAGTTGCTTCCTGAGATGATAAATATAGCCTCCAAGAATTAATGCCAAGAAGATTAAGACTATCAGCGCTATGTAGATGTAATTGCGCTCCTGTTCTAATCGAATATAGTTATTCTTCAATTTTGAGTGTTTAGTCAAGAGATCATTGTATTCTTCTTGTAGCATTGTGTAATTGCTGAAGAGTTTATGATATTTCAGCTCAAGACCACTATATTTCTCACTAAGCGTATTATATTCTTCTTGAAGCGTTTTATATTTTTCAACAACGTGTTCGTGCATAATTTTAAGATCCTCGTATCTCCATTTCCAGTAATTTGTTTGATTTTTCCAGTAGTCTACTTCAGGATCTGGAAGATGACCAGCTATATGTGCTAAATTATGGGCTAGGTAATAACGCTTTCCTTTTTTGACTCCGTAGAAATCGCCTGAACTATATTGAACATTCACCCATATCACTACAGATCCAGGTTCTGCATCTTCCGGAATATATAAAGTGCGATGAAAAGTATGAGAAGTTTTTGGCAGATATCCTTCCCATATAGTTTCCCAACCACTCCATCCGTTGCCTGGAATATAATAAGTTGCGCTAACGATGATATCCAGATTTTCCTCTGTTTTGACCGATATAGCGTATCTCAAATATTTTCCCCTCTCAGGGGTTCCTGAATCCACATCTATATCAACAGGATAAGGATCTGCCAGTATGGGTATACACGCTACTAGCGTAGTAAAAAGTAATAGGAATGTTGCTAGTCTATATATTTTGGCATTCTTTGTTTTTATCATACTCTCACCTCCATAGTTTTTTTGTCTTCATCACATATATATTACACTACTTTTCCTTTTTAATCTAAACAATGAAAAACGACGACATCTTTTCTATCCATGAAGGAAGTTCAAGAAATAATTTATTTCCTCTATATATAAAGGGTAAACGGACTAAAAATCGAATATTTTTCTGCATCTTCAGATAATTTTTGAATGCTATCATAGGCAGCAGAGAAGGTTGATTAAGAACCTTCTCTTTTAATGTTAACTCTTTTCTCCTTATATATTCACTACTATACTACTCTACTGCTATACTATTCTCGACCCTCACATATTTGTGGGATATCCTAATCGCTGACCACAAATTCCTGATGAGATTAGTATTAAAGTAGACAGATTAACAGGGAGGTTAATAAGCTTTCAGTTCTATCTATATTTTTATCCTTAGTACTGGAAATAACCCTTTAAGATACCTTCAGCCGTAGGTAAAGTCCTCTTAACACTAGTACACCCAAAAATGGAGATACCTCTAGGTACTTGTTTTGCGTTTTGCGGCAGCACCGTATATCGTGAGTCCTAAACCTATAATAAACCCTATGATACCCCCATAAACATATAAGTGTGCCCTTTCGTAATTCTCTCTTAATTCTGGAGAGAGAGCTCGTCCTATCTGACCTAAGGGTGTTTGTAACTCTCTCACAACAGTATAACCACGGTAGGCAATAAGCGCACTTATGATCATAATTAAAATTCCAATAACTAGGAATCCAACCCTCATTTATATAACCCTTTATTAAAAGTAAGAGGTGTATAAAAATATTTCGAGTTGGTCGCTCGAGGGAGCGAAGAAGGTTTGAGGAGGCAGAGCGGAAATACAACGAGCTGAAGGAGAGAGGCTAGTCGCATCAGATCTCTACTCGCTCACAGGACCTTGCTGACGCATAGACTCGAGGAGCTGGAGAGAGCTTGCGAGACCGAGACCCAAAGTCGAGCCTTTTCAATCCCTACAGCGTGAGAATTGCTCTTGATATTAGTTCACCATAAATTTATGGGAAATTCCACGCACTTACTTATATACTCAACAATAAGAGATGCTATAACATTCATTGATGTGCATGTGGGCCTATGTATATTCCCATTCGCCCGAGTATCTGATCTACTTGGTAGTAGGGTTTCGCCCTGTACACCTCTTCAAGCTTTTTGAGTATGAGTGAGACTGCTTTAATCCTCTCTGGTAATACTTTTAACAACTCTCTTACTGTCATTTGGGTAGTATCTATGCTACAACCTAGCCATGGAGTTTTCATGGAGTAGTCTATCCATAGGTGGTGGTAGTCTATATTTAGCTCCTCATTAGCCTTTTCTACGGCTCTCAATCCTCTGAGCAGTCCCTGGTAGGTCTTAGGCAATTATATTGGGAGTATTTACCAGGCTCATTAACTATTAATCTGAGTACCTTTAACCTCTAACTCTGTATTAAGAGATTTAGCCCACTGAAGATTACCTCTTTCCTATAGAGAATTGCAAAAAACTCCCTCAGTGATAGAATCTATCCGAGATCTACATCGTAATAGTATGGTCTACTATGGATCAGTTAGAGCCTTTTTAACTTCAGTACAGAGATCTCTTACAAATCTTATCAGGATCTCTCTCCTAACAGCCTTAGTAAAGATATCTTCGAGGAAGTCTTCATAACTCCGGCCTAGCTTGTCAGCTAGCATCTCTAGAATACCCTTACTAGTTTCTCCCTTTATATCCTTGATTTCTTCCTTATCTAAACCAAACATCTCAGGCTTTTCAAGAACTGACAGTAATGCGTAATCCTCCATGGCATATCTAACAACTCCTAAGGATGTCAATTTTTCATTTCTGTAGGCTCCTAGAGCTAAGATGATCAATTTATGAATTCCTGATCTGGCTATGAGTGTACGATAACCCTCAGAGATCTTTTCAATATTTTCGCCCCGTGCTTTAAGTGAATCGTATATACTTTTAACAGCAGTACCTGGTCTTTTATCATCACAGTCAATAGATAGTAACTTTACCATTCCTCTCTTTTTCGATAAGATCGCTTGAATTGATCCAGATAGTCTCGTAATATCTACTATTAGCTTTTTACCAGTAGCAGGGATGCAGAAGACTGTTAGTTTGGGGTTTATCAGCTTGAATAGCTCTCGGAGAAATATCTTATCGGTCTCACCTTCGACTATGGCTGTTATATCGACTTTCCTTCTAAGCTTAATTAATCTTCTAATTATTTCTTCATCCAAAGGAAGTACTATGGGCATTTCATATCCCTTCTAAAGTAATTCCGGGATTACTCTAAGATCTATACCTACTGTTCTGAGGTCGCTATACTCTGGGTTCTTCAATATTCTAGCTTCAATGAATCCTTCAGGTTCTCTATGTAGGAATATTATTCTGCAGTCTACATCCTCTTTTCTGCACGCTCTTGAAAAGGCGTCAGCAAGTTCTATACTATGAGTCGATATAAAGAGTTGTAGTCTAGAGGGTTTAAGAAGTTTAGTCGAGAAATCTGCTATGAGATCCATAGCTAGGGGGTGCAGATGTGCCTCAGGCTCTTCAGCCAATAATACACCATCTCTTTCAATATAGAGCATTGCTAGGACAAATGATAGTGCTTTCTTAGCACCTTCGGCCATATCACCAAAATATATCCTTCCCTTCTTACTATCCTGTTTTAATCCAACTAATATATCGAACCCTTCCTTACCCTTCGGTATTATTTTTAGGTCTATCACTTTTACGCCAAGCATATCTGTTAATAGTTTAGTTAACTCCTCATCATAACCTTTTAGAAAGAAATTCTCCCATAGTTTCGAACAGTACATGATGCTTACCGAGGATGTGGAATCTAGGAAGGCCAATTTGGATATTATGGATATATCGCCTTCATCTAATCCAGACACATAGTTTACTGCGGGAATGTTTTCGAGGGTCTTTTTTATATTCTTAAATTCAATAGAGTATCTCTTAACGGAGCATTTTTCAGTATCTAATACTACTTCCACTTTAATAGTACTTCCGTCAGTTCCACTCAATCTTGCAGAGAAACTACCTCCATAGTTGAACGTTAATCTCGTAGCTGGTATAAGATCGTATCGTGTAGCGATGTGATCCATTGAGCTACTAGCTCTTACATAGCCATGCCTAGCAGCTATGTACTGAAGCATGTTTAAGATACCATAATCAGTAGGCATAAGCTCTTGATTTATTCCATAAAGTACGTAGGACATGATTGCAAGTGCTTCGAGAAGAGAGCTTTTTCCACATCCAGCTCTACCTACAAGGATGTTTACCTGTCCCAAGTCGTCTATTTTAAGATAACCTATTGCTCTGAAGTGCTTTATTTCTAAAGCCTTGAGCAACTTTATTACCCCGGATTACTATGCTATTACAATTTTATAAGCCTTGTCGGCTATTTCTTATCGAATAAATCCATTGATTGTAGGAGTACAAGAGCATGAAACTAAATTTGAATATCGACATGTTAAAAAGAGTTCTTGAAGAAGAGTTATGTCACTGGATAGATGAGAAGGACATAGATGAATTACTTGAGAAGGGCGAACTAGTTCCTTATGACGAGGAATGTGTAAGTAAGTACTCACTTATACGGTAATACAGCGAATAACGGACTAGTCGTTAAGGTACTGGGTATAGTATAGGTATAAGGTACTACTCCCAAACATAGTAGATGAGATAGAATTTCTAAGAGAACTGGAATATATGTTTGTACCTATGGGGGTCAACTAGAGGCGATTAAAGACTGTTCTAAGAGTGGTCTTCACTATAAGAGCTGAGAGTATCAGGATCTAATAATGGATTAGGATAGGTAATTACTATAACGAACTAGTTCGTTAATCAGTTCAGTTCGTTATTCGTTATCGGTATATTAACGACTAGTCGTTATTCATGAACGTTAAGCCTCTGATCATGAACGCCGCATTAATAGCTAATTTAATAACGACACTATCAATATCAGCATTAACGTTTGCATCCGCAAAGCTACCATGCGACTGTTAAGAGGGGTAAGGAAGTAGGACTAGTTATACATGAATTCATTAAAAGAGTAGTATCTAAATCGTAGATCTTATGATACTTAAATTGAATGGTATCGATGCTTTACGTGAGTGTAGAACTAACCTATCTGTCCTCTTGTTTAACTTAAATTACAATTAACATTTCATCTTTCATCGTAAGTTTTTAACCCCTTAAGAACTCAGTTTAGAGCTGGAAGTCTCAGCCTAATAATGACCTTATTACTGCCATTCCGCTATGATCCATTTATACTTGTATGGGCCTATGTAGATTCCTACGAGTCCAGTGAGCCGATCTACTAAGTAGTAAGTTTTTCCTCTATATACTTCCTCCAATTTACTGAGTATTATTGGAACTGCTCTAATCCTCTCAGATAGGATTTCCAATACTTCTCTTATAGTCATTTCAGCAATATCGGCTTCATATCCTGCGTGTGATCTCTATACTCGTCTACAGCCGGAGATAACTAGACAAATCTTTTACATTTTAGATCCTAGTTTAATTCGCCATGATTGAGGTCTATAAGGATCATAGATCCATTGAAGTACTAGCCTTATTTGATACTAGAGCTGGTAAGAGCTACCTTATGGCTAAGGTAGCTGAGAGACTTGGCTATGAGCCTTATCCAGAGCCTATAAGGCTTCCGCTAGCTGTAGAGGGTAAGTATGCTGAAGTTGTAGGTAGGTTACACGTATATCTAGAAATTGCTGGTTATAGACTCCCAGAGGAGGAGACATTAGGCGTGGTCAAGGGTTTGAGAGAGGAGGCGATTATAGGCGTTAACATAATAGAACCATACGGAATAGTTTTAGAGAAGGATAAGATAAGCTTTAGAAGGTATCCACCTCAAGTTCTTCTAACATAATTAAGTCTATCTCAAAATTCCATCGAATACCTATGCTTTAAGGTTCAATCGTTATAAGAGTTTTAACTTTATTGAATAATTAACCTTATTCGCTATGTCATCTATGTATTTAAAGCTATGATCATTAGTAGAAATATTAAACCCGATAATCAAATGATCTCTTGATTACATAAGCTTAATATATGATTTATGAGCTCTAACGTTAGAGGTGTTGGTCATATCTTCGCTAAAAGAGGAGTTCCTTGATCTACTAGAGAGGGATAGAGAGTTTAGGTATGCTGTAATAGGCTACTTA
>Ga0190310_1000198_pt1 | contig 21981 bp, 36 predicted proteins | sample 48700778_MG_FD_165059 | JGI IMG/M metagenome (GOLD analysis project Ga0190310, IMG submission 165059) | Hydrothermal vent sediment bacterial communities from Southern Trench, Guaymas Basin, Mexico - 4870-07-7-8_MG | ecosystem: Environmental > Aquatic > Marine > Hydrothermal vents > Sediment ... | reverse complement strand
CTTATATGATACTGGTGGCCTTGGAAAGCTAAAGTCAAACCCATTCCTAAACCACAAGCAGAAACCATCAAAATCCCTCCTGTGCAGGAAGTATATCCTCTCGCTGAATATGCAGGTTGCGCTCATATCTATTACGTAGTCTGCTTGCAGTATTTCATCCTCGTACCAGCGCCAGCCCATATACTCCCTGCTAATATCTGCTAAACCATATGATGGTGGAAGCAGTCTAAGCTTATAGTTACCCTTCATGCTACCAGGTGCTGCATATAGAGTTACATCGTGCTGTTTTCCAAGCTCGTTTGCTAGTATTGCTGACATGCACTCACTACCATATACTTCAGCATTTGCTGGTGATAGCGTTGAGCTTATTACTGCAATCCTCATATTGCTCTCCACCTCACATCTTGCGGTGATAATAGGTCTGCAAACTGCATAACGTGCCTAGCCCTAATTTCTGTATCGACAAGTATTTTAAACCCAGCACGATTTAGCTTCTCGCAGAAGTATAGGTCTTCACTAAGAATCCTACCATCCTCCTCGCACCATTCAAACCATGGATATTCTATCTCCTCGAATACGAAGCTCTCTATTAGGCAGAAGCCCATACCAACACCATCAACTATCATATATCTACCAGCTGGTAGTTGCCCAATTGCCTGCCAGTTCTCCCTCCTAATATATGCGCACCACTCTCCCTTCTTGCTAGGGTATAGGCAGCTAACAACAGGATAGTGCAACCCTATCATTAGTAGTGGTGCGTCTGCAAGTATCTCGTAGTTCCTATTGCAGGGTACTATATCATCGTCCCAGAAGAGTATATGCGTTGCACCCCTTGCTAGTGCAGTCTTAACTAGCTTATTCCTAGCATAGCCTATACCACCAGCACGACCAAGATCTATATGCTGCTCCACACTTATACCTGCTAGTGAGAGAGTATTAATAACCCTTGCAAGTGCTTGCGCATAGGAAATATAGACTCCACCATAGTATGTTGGTGTAAGTATAGCAAGCTTAATAGAGCTAGGTTCACGACCCATGTAAAAAAATACTCAATCTAACCGTATCCAAGTGCCACTATAGTAAATGTCACGTCGCTGATATTAGTCCCATCTGGAATTTCTGTAAGTGGTGATGCGGTAGTACCTACATACTTTACTACTACCTTAATTAGGTTGTCTGTTGCTGACGGTGTTACCTCTGGGACATATCCACTATTTGGAAGGGCAGCAAGTATTGCCTCTATTCTCCTTAGCACGCTAAGCCTAGTTGTAAATCCACCACTTGGATATGAGGAGACGCCCGGAACTTGCTCAATATCTATTAGCTTGCCCTCAAATGTCTGCACTACAGCTATCGAAGTTGCCAAGGCTACCACCCTATTTCTCTTCTGCTAGATAGTCGTACATAGCGAATACTAGTCCAAGTGGGAAGAACTCAATAGTACCATCAGTATCGAACTTTGCCCTAAGGTAGAAGCTGCCTCCCGGATGTATTACTATATTCCCAGGCAGAGGTATGATCTTGTATGGTTTCCCGTGCTTTGTTAGCAAGCTATTGATATACACGCTGTAGATTGGGTAGGTATAGTTGTTGATAGTGTGCCTTAGGTATATTGGCTTCGGGCCACCAGAGATTACATAGCTATGCCATGCGAATAGTGCCATTTTAGTTGCTGCTGTTGGTGCAGTAATAGGTGACCCTGAAGACCCTATGAGATCCTGCCAACCAGCAGAGACGGTGAAAGTATATGTAGTGAGGTTCCAGTCAGGTGGTGCTAGTAATGTAAATCCAAACTGACCGCTGTCTGGTCTAAGTCCACCAAAGGGTCTCTCTATATACCCCTTTGCTATCTTTAGTGCCTGCCTGTAGAAGTCCCTATTAACCTCGAAGTTGTCGCCAATCTCACTATCTATCTTCCTCAAGTGGTTGACTATAGTGTTAAAGTCCCTGTCGAATATAGCAAGCTCGTCTGCATTCGGCTCTGCCATCTCTAGCTTCTTTAGCTTTCCAACCATTAGGGTAACTGACATGTTAATCATTATATGCGTGCAGCCATATATTTTTACTGGTTTACCAGCATGGAGAGAAAAACTGATATAATCTCACTACGTGTGAGGAGGAGCACTAGGGAGATGTTCTATGAAATGTACAGACATGCAAAGAAATTTGGATTTAGGGATATGGACGATTTGCTATCTTACTTGATACGCTTGTACTGGGAGTATAGATCTACTCCTCGATAGTCTCTTCAAGTGTAGGAGCTCCAACAGCTGTAGGTCTAGGTGTAGGTGTAGGTGCTGGTGCTGGAGTAGGAGCTGGGGTTGGTGCAGGTGCAGCAGTAGGTACAGGTATTGTTGGTACTTGCCCTGCTATCTCCTTAAGAGTAGTTGAGAGTGCAGATATCTCCTCGCTCACAGCAAGTCCGGGTCTTATTAATGTGTTAAGGACACCAGTAAGGTCTCCTCTTGCTAAGCTCATTCCAAAGTCCCTAGCCTCAGATATAGTAGAGGTTAGCTTTGCTGGAGAGAGTAGCTCTAAAAGCCTAGTAATAGAGTGGGCAGCAAGCCCAGTCACAATATCCTTATCATACTCTGGTAATCTGGCTGCAGCAATAGTATAAAGTATTCCAAGTCCAAGGTTTGCAACCGCATACCCTAATTTTGTTAGCAAGGTTTCAGATACTACCTCCTGCAGGGTTGCAATTATTTCTGGAGTATACCTCTGGTTTAGCAGTCTTGGACTTACTCGCAGTATCCTTCCTATTGGTTCATATCCCCTTTCAAGTGGTTCAAACATGTTATAATTACTAGCATAACTGCTTGATTTACTTTTTGTTACCTCCAGCATCATTTTATCTGCGAACTTCTCTGCCTCCTCCTCTGTATTCGGCAATCCCTTCTTAATTGCTAGGTGGTGGTAGAACTCATGGAAGAATACCCTCAATCCATCCTTCCTCAACCTGTCTGGATCGAGGTATATTACTGACACCATTTTGCTATCGATAGGAGTAATTGTGCAAGTATCAGAACCAGATACAGGGCAAGACTTAAGTATTACTACAGGCGTCTCAACTTGATATTTTCTAGCTAGGAGGTCTGCAAGTATTTGCAATCTAAACTGCGTCTCAGGGCAGCATATGTGCCACGCGTTGTAGAAAGAGACTAGCTTTAGTATATCCTCCTCGCAAGTTGGACACTCTATCTGCTCTTGCGACATCTCACCAGCATATTGGTCAACTGTGTCAAGTAGCTTATCTATAGAGCTTAATCCCTGCTCCCAGATATCTATAGCGTTCTTAGCTACGTCGAGGTCTATCCTAAATGGTATGTTTGTTAGTAGTAGTGCCTGCCTTAGCTTCCTAATATCGTCCTCCAGCCTCCTAATCTTCTCATCCCTCTTTTCCCTTACAATATCTGCAATATGCTCTTCTGCAGCGAGTAGGTTCTTTACTGCTCTCTCTGCCTCTAGCCTAGTAGCAATAGATAGCTTGCAGACCTCATCGCACTCTCTATATAGCTTTTGTAGTGTCTCGAACACGTGCATATCGGCTAGTAGTAAGTGCTTCTTACAGCACCACAGCGCAGTTTGATATTCAGCAGGCACGAATAATTTTAACACAGCAAGACTATAAGAATATTGTATGACGAAGTGCTATGCATGTGATATTGCACACCTTGCCTGCGAGCTAATACAGGACGAGGAGAAGAAGGAGATCTGCAAGCAGATAGTAGATAGGGTAATAGCTGGTAGCCTAAGTGCAGTGGAAGCTAAGAAGGAGATAGATAAGGTTATTGGGATTGAGAGCTGGAAGGAGCTTCTGAAAAAAGCTCTTGAGCTAGCTCGAGAAGCTCAATTGTAGTATATCCTAGTAGGGTTCCAAGCATGAGTATTATTCCTATATAGCAGTGGTGCAGCCTATCCATCTTTCCAATATCTGCAATATCGTCGTAGAGTAGTACTTCACCAAGCTGGTATAGTATTTCTAGTGCCTCCTTCAAGGTATCACCTCCAATAGCTTCCTTAGCAGTTCGTTATTATCCAGCTCTACATGTGCAAGTGCTGATAGCATGCCCTCAAAACCATCAATTAGAAAGCCTATAGCTGCAGCCTCGATAGGACTATGGAATAGTCTCCTATGCTCTGTACCTAGGAATGCAGATGGTAGGTCTAGTATTTTGTGCACTTCGTTGTGCTCCCTACCAAATAGAAGCCTATCGAGCTTAAGGTGGAGCTTCCTCTCAGGCATGCTGTAATAGTAATAGCACAACTGGCTTAAAATACTTATTGGCGTTCAGTGTATTAATACACATGAGTCAAAAGGAGAAGAAGGTCAGCTTCAGTATACAATTTACTAGGAAGGAGCTCGACGCTATAAGGCAGTTCGCTAAAATTCTCCTGCAGTTGAACTTGATAAAGAGGCCTAGCGTTAGTAGTGCAGTTAGGTTTGCGACCTTCTACGCTATGGGAGATATACTAAATCAGCTTGAAGGGGTGAGGTCTAGTGGCGGAGGAGAAAGCGAGAACAGATGAGGGAAAGCTACTAGCAACAATACTAGAAGCACTAGGCGTTAGTCCAAAAGCTATTAAGGGTGCACTATCCTTCTTCGAGAGCAACGTTGATAGCTATAGGGATAATCCAGAGCAGTTATATATGCTACTACGTGCTGTTGGTGTAGGTGCTGATAAGGCTGCATTTGCAACTAGGAGGTTTGCAGAGGCAATAGGCAGACCGCTATTATTTGGAGATCAGCAGAAGGCTGCGACATTTACTACACCACAGTTCCAGCTAAGGCAAATGCTGCAGGACGCAATATACTCAACACTGCTAACTATGCTAATGGATAGGATGATGTCCTATTCTAGGGGTGGTGGTAACCAGCATAATAATCCAAGCATACCTCCAGCACCACAGATACCTCATATCTACTCCTACGAGCCCATTCTAGACAAGGATGGGAATATTAAGAGGGACAGCAGCGGTAGACCATTATATAGAATTGTCTCGCTACCATACTTTCCATCTGCAGCGCCTAGGAAGGAGAGTGGTCTTAAGGATCTGATAGAGATCTTCAAAATAGTATCTGGGATTGCAGAGTCTGCTAGCAAGGAGGCAAAAGCACTATTACAGCAGAGGATAGAAGAGCTGGAGAAGAGGCTCAGCTCGCTAGCAAATAGGGATCCATTTAAGGAGGCTATAGACTACATAGAGAAGCTAAAGAAGGTTGGACTTGTCACAACAGGAAATGTCCCACCTGAGATAGAGAGAATGAGGCTAGAGCTAGAGAAGTGGAGGACAGAAAAAGAACTAGAGCTAAGGAGATGGTTCGAGGAGCAGAGGGCAGAAAGGGAGAAGAAGGCTAGGGAGGAGGAGAGGTTTATCAGGATTATAGATGCGATAAGGGATGTTGGTGGTAGGGTTGCAGAGCATATTGCAAAAGGAGTAGGTGCTGGTCTCTCAGCAGGACTATCACAGAGATTAAGTCCAAAGCAGCCTCCAAGCGGTCGTGTAAAGCTTAGCAAGAGTGGTAAGGAGAAGATAGAGAGGATTAAGCAGTCACTAGAGAAGAGGGGATTAGAATTAGGCTAAGAGCACTCTCCAAGCAAATAGTTAAATCTTTCATCAGGTCGCTTGTTCTTGAGATAGTAGTACCTGTCTTCGAGCACTATGCGGAAATGCACAATACTCAAGACCTCTTGTATGCACTAGAGCATGGTAAGAGCCTCAGGGATATGATAGAGAAGTACCACCCAGAGCTACTACCACTATACATCAAGCTAGTCTCTTATTTAAGGAAGCCTGCAGTCAGATCGTATATTGAGGAGATCTGGACTGAGGAGAATATAGATAAGCTAGCTAGGGAAGTGCAGAAGAAGTTGCACGAGAAGGGGTACAAAGTTGACATACTTGATAGGATTAGAGAAATTCTAGAAGAGGTGGGGTATGAGATATGGGTGAAGAGATCTGCATGATTGCACCAGTTGAAGCAGTATATGAAATTGTTGGTGTGGACTATCCAAGTGTAGTTACTGCTGGGAGCACTTTTAGCATTACAGTACGCGTTCACAATAGGGGTGAGAGATCTACACCCACCTGCTGGATTAGCATTAGACCAAGGGGTGTAGTACTACCTGCAGCCAGAAAAGACCATATATACATTCCTCCATGCAGAGTGCACTCAGAGTCATTTACACTAGTAGCACCAAGAGCAGAGGGCAGCTATATCTATGACATCTATGCAGGAAGGGTTGGTAATGCTGAACCAGATAGCTCTAGGACAATCACATTTAGAGTGGTTGCACCAACTGTTCCAGCTCCTCCACCTACAAGACCACCAACAGCTCCTCCTACTCCTCCAACTCGACCAGCTCCACCAAGACCTCCTGCACCACCTGCTGGAATGGGTAAGATATATGGGATAGTGCACGACCACTTGTTCAAATTCCCACTAGTCGCAACAGTAATGGCAAATGGAAATCTAGATGTAAGCGGTGCAGATGGTAGATATGAGATCACACTAAGTCCGGGTAAGTATAGGGTTGTCTGCACAGCACCACTCTATAGACCAGCAGAGGGTGAGGTTGAAATTTCTGCTGGAGAGTCTAAACCTATTAGCTTTGCACTAGAGCCAGTAGTACCATGGTGGGTTTCAATATCACTATCACTTGCTGGAATTGGATTAGTCTGCTACCTTGCATACGAGGCTTCTAAAAAGTAATTAAGTGCTTGGCAGCAATTATTATACATGGCAGAAGAACTGCTCGGTAGGATATCATATCAATACTACACCATCGAGTACCTAAGGTATCCAAAGAAGGTGACTGCTGGTAAGAAGTTTACAGTCATTATTGGGCTGACAAATGTTCTTGGTGCTACTGAACCACCTGCATTTGCAGCTATTAGGGAGAAGGGCAAGGATGTGTATATTGCAAAGGAGGAGAACATAACTGTTACTGCTGGAGAGATAAAGGAAGCTTGGTTGGAGCTTATAGCACCAGATGAGCCCGGAGAGTATGAATATACTGCTGTTGTTGGTGCCATGAAGTGGGATATGTATGAGGAGAGCGAGCACGATACAAGGGACTTTAAGGTTGAGGTAGTAAGGGAGGAAGTCCCACCAGTCAAGATACCAAAGGGAGAGATAGTTGACTTCGACTATCCAGCATATTCTATAGCGGGACAGAAGTTCACTATTAAAGTTGTTGTGAGGAATGCTGGTACTGGTAAGGGAAAGCTAGTGGTTGATGCTCTCTTTACAGAAGTATATACGAAGGAGGTAGTCCTAGATGTTGGTGAGTCTGCACCAGTAGGATTTGAACTAACTGCACCAAGCAGGATTGGAGATTATCCACTAGAGGTAAGGGTCTCGCATACTGACCCAGAGACAAACCTTCCAGTTATTGACGATAGCAGGAAGGTCTTCATAAAGATAGAGGAGAAGCCACCAGTTGGAAAGCCGAGAGCAGTAATAAAGATCAGGCAGGCACCAGAAGCAGTACGTGAGGGTGAGGAGTTTAAGATTGTAGTTGATGTGTCCAACTCAGGTGATGTAAAGGGTAAATTATGGTTGGAGACTGCAGGAACCTACTATGACCTTGGAATTGTAGATGTTGGTGGTTATAAGACTAGGATCTTTACATACGTTGCAAGTCCAGACGTAATATCACCTGGTCGATACATCAATATCAAATATACTGCGGGACACTATGAAGATGCTAAGAGGGTAAAGGATGATGAGGCTTATGTTAGCATTCCTGTATTACCACCAGTACCACCGGGAAAGGGTACTATTAGGGGGAAGGTGATAGATAGGGGGACTAGATTACCACTTGCTGGTGCTGTAGTTACTGCAACTGGAGCAAAATCCTATACTGCAAAGACTAATGCGGAAGGAATATACAGCATGAACGTAGAGGCTGGTACATATCTAGTTGAGGCTACGTATCCAGAGTACGAGCCGCAGTCTGAAAGAGTAGAAGTTAGTGCTGGTGAGGAGGAGATAGTTGATTTTGCACTAGCAAAGAGAGTACCACCGCCAGAAGTCTCTGTAATACATGGGTATGTAATTGATGCAGAGACAAAAGCTCCTATTGCTGGTGCAGAGGTAACATGTGCAGGTAAAGCATACTATACTAAGGCAGATGGGTATTATAGGTTTGAGGTCACGCCGGGAGTATATAATGTTGTCTGCAAAGCTACTGGATATGAGGATATGATTAAGACAGTAGAGGTTAGGAGGGGTGAGGAAGTAAGGTTAAACTTTGAGTTGAAGAGACCTGCAGCACCTCCACCACCAGCTAGAAAGGCTATCATACATGGGTATATAGTTGACGCTGCAACCAAAGCACCAATACCTAGTGCTGAAGTAATAGCTAATAAGCACAGGGCACTTACAGATGAGAAGGGTTACTATAAGCTAATTGTAGACCCCGGAACCTATACTGTTACAGCAAGAGCAGCAGGATATTCAGAGGCATATAAGGTTGTTACAGTTGAGGCTGGTGAGGCTGAGATAGTTACAATAGAATTGAGGAAGGTTGCAGCCCCACCACCACCTCCAGCTCCACCTCCAACAGCAATACCTCCAGAATGGATAGTTGCTGGTGCAGTTGCAGTAGCATCTATTGCGATTGCAGGAGTAGTAGCATACCACTATATGACTAGGGAAAGGGGTGGTAGATAGTGCACCACTACGGAAGGCCTAATATTACTACCAGCATGGACACGTATGATTGGAGGTTTGCTAGCAGGATGGACTTGCAATTAAGAGTGCTATACAGGCAGAAGGGCACGCTTGTAGAAAGGGTTGCATACACAGTACCATTTAAGAGGGTTGCAGATATGGTAGTAGTCTCAATACCACTAAAGCAATTGTATGAGAAGTACTCTAGCGAGATGAACGAACCTGTCTTCAGGTGCATAGCTAGATACTATTCTTACAAAGAGCAGTCTTGGAAGCTTGTAAGGGAATTGTATATTAAGTATGTGCCACCGAAGAGGGAGCACTCAACTATTGAGGAGATAATTGGAGAGGTGGAGAAATGGCTGCGGAAGATTCTACCATTATAGCTGTGATAGGTGTAGTTGGAATAGTTGCAGTATGCTTCTTCGGCTATCTAGCATTCTTATACTATGCGCACAATAGCAGGCAGTATTATTCACAGCAGCAGGGACAGTCAACTAAGATAACTACTTTCAAGAGGGATAGGGAGGGTAATATTGTAGAGATGATAGAGGCATGGAGGTAGTAGTTGCAGAAGAAATAGCTCGCAGGCTAGCTAAGATAATACCAAAGCAGAGATTACCATCTAGCAGATTGCTAATTGCCGATGGAATGTATCTGCGTGGAGTGCTCACTATAATATACTCTAGCACAGCTGGAGAGATAGACGAAGTTAGCATACTATACGAGCAGCCAATTAGGATAATGCTGTCCGCAGACGGTAATAAGCTACTAGACCACTACGTTCCAGATATACAAGACCTATCAGCACACGTAGAATGGTTAGATGCATATGAGAATGCTGTGAGAATATCAGATTTCTACTGGAAGGAGAGCTGCCTATTCGCAATTAGCAGTAGTGGTAGTAGGATTAGGAAGCTAGCGGCAAAGTGGAGAGAATACTAACTTGCAGTAGGTATTTAGCTGCAGACAAGCAAAATAGCATGATGCTACGCAAGCTAGTCTTTAGGGATAGTATGGAGTACGTCCTACTGCACTCACATAACTTACCCGTTCTTCCAGATGAATTCAAGGAAGTAAAGAGCTATGAACTCTCTTTTTCTGAACTGGAGGAGGAGCTAGAGAAAAGGCTAGAGGTGCTAATGAAGATAGGCAAGTATAGGTTTGATGTCATAATCTACCCTCATGCCGATTCATTTCGTGTGTATGTTGGAGACAGATATTATCTCTATTTGGGTGGCAGACTTGCTGAGAAGTTCTGGATGGAGCATAAGGATACAAAGCTAGAGACCATATTGCAGGCTGCAAAGGAAATACTCCTAATCGATGCAGTAAGTACGCTTGCTAATAAGGCTGTCAACTATCACCATCTATACAAAAAGGCAAAAGACCCAGAGGAATTAGTAAAACTGCTGAGGGAGTACAGGAGGCGGCTAATGATTGAGCTCCTTTAATTTCTATTTGCTTCTGCAGTTCGCAGTAAATTACTTCTTCATGCTGGTTTGTAGTTTAATTAGCTTCTCGCACCTATTCAAATACAATCTGGTTAAAAGAAAATTCTTAGATTTTCACGTATTTGACCTAGCCCAAACACAGCAAAAATCAAGAATTTTTATGGTCAGGTGGAGAGAAAATGCTGAGCGATAGGAAGGAGCTGGTGAAGAGGTATGCATATGGTAGGGTGCTAGATGTTGGAATAAGGGATGGATATGTCTGGGGTAGTAAGGTACCAGAAAATGTTGTAGGTGTGGATCTAGAGGTATGGAAGCACCCAAACTTCGTATGTGCTGATGCTAGGATGCTACCGTTTAGAAATAGTGCGTTCGATACTGTTGTCATGACTGAACTACTAGAGCATATAGCACCAGATGAGAGGCATTTAGTAATAGGCGAGGCGAAGAGGGTCTGCAAGGGTAGGATAATTATTTCTGTCCCAGATGGTAATGATCCTAGGAGCTATGCTAAGGAGAGGGATCCATACTGGAGTGCGAAGCATCCAAAGTGCATTAGACCTCTACCACCTGATAGCATACCGCACCATATGAAAGAGTGGATGTATACTGCAGACAGCATAAGGAAGCTTGCAGAAGAGCTTGGTGCTGAACTGTTCGAGATAGAGAACAGATACTACAAGGGCTGGGGACTAGTAGTCAATAAACGCTATATTGCTGATAGCAGATAGAAAATACATGAATGCTGACTGGTCGGAGCAGTTAGAGAACTTGAGGAAGTGGTTATTACCGAAAATACAGTGGACGCTAATTATGCTAGGAATGCTGGGCATTACATACGCAGCAATTACTATAATACAGCAGGCATTTAGTTCTAGCTCCAGCCCAACACCAGGCTATCTATATAAGACTCCACCAGAGAAGTGCTATTGTAGTAAGTGCGGTGCAGAAATAGACATGAGAAAGTTTGGATTATATGGCAAACACTGCCGTGAGATAGAGAAATGTCCAGTATGCGGTGCAGGAGGTCACCCACTATGGAGGAGAAAGTGGTGGTAAAGGAGAGGATAAGGAAATTCTGGCAAGAGCACCCAGACTTTAACGATAGAAATCCAGAGCACGTAAGAGAAGCTGAGAGGCTTCTAGGAGAGCTACTTATGATAGCAACGCCTGATGTAATAATAGAGGCTATAGGAGAGCTTGTAGAAGAGGCAGAAGCGGCAGTCAAGAGGGCAAGGGAGAAATTCTACCATAGCTTACATGAAGTTTATTAGGTCTGCAAGCATATACTATTAGCATGTCAGAAGAAGCAGCAAATAGGATATTCGAGCGTGCACTTAGGAGCATAGTTGAAGGCATGACAGAAAAGATGCTAGAGCAATTCAAGCTTATGGATCCTATAGTTTGTGACAAGCTTGTATCGAAAGAGCTAGATAAGATGGAGCTAGAGCTAAAGGCAAAAGAGAAGGCAGGTATTCTAACTCCAGCAGATAGGGCAGCACTAAGAGCACTTGAGGAGAAGTGGCATGATATTCTACATGCTATCTGCTGGAAGAATATTGGAGCGATGAAGACTCTTGAGTACCATTTCAGAGTGAATATTCCAACAGAAGATGTGCTTGGAAGAATATACAAAATTCCCGGCTATACAAAGATAAGAGATGATATACTCAGCATCATAGAGAGCCTGTAAGGATAAATACTTGCGTGCATCCATTAATAAACATGCCAGAGAGGGAAGTATTAGAAGCAGCAGGTAGAATATACAGGCAAGCACTCTTAGGAATATTGGATAATGCTGGAGAGGAGATGGTTGAAGACCTTAAGAGGTTAAGGTATTCTGCTTGCAGGCGTGGTGTAGAGAGAGGACTTAGGAAGCTAAAGTCTGAGATATGGGGTAAGGAGCTAAGGGGAGAGCCCCTAACACCAACAGAAGAGATAATTAAGGCAGCACTAGTGAGGAGCTGGAACACTATTATAGACACCATATGCGATGAAAAGCTGAATGTTGTTAGGGAAGAAATGGGGAGAATACTCACATATCTAGTCCCAATTACAGAAGCGCTAGAAGAACCCTATGAGGAAGTATTTGCAGAGGAGTTCGTAGACATCATGGCTGCAATAAAGAGAATTGTAGAGCAAGTTGTCTGAGTGGATAAAGTTTATAGGACTACAGCATATTTATTTTGACATGTCAGAAAAAAGAGTTGCAGATATACTGTTGAGGAATGCAATTCAAGGCATACTAGATTGGATTGGTAGTGAAGCTATACGTGCTGCTGAGAGATTGGATTATGAGCGCTGTAAGTATACTGTAGGGTGGCAGCTTAGAGATCTAAGAGGAGACTTAGTGATGAGGGAGAGAATGGGCTATCTAAGTCCAGAAGAGAAGAAGCTCCTGAATATACTAAGGAAGAAGTGGAGCGATATCATAGATACTATATGCGAAACAAATCTGGGTGCAATTAGAGCAGAGTTGGGAGACGTACTGAGAAAACCTGCTATTGAATACCAGCTGATGGAGATATACGAGGATAAGCTTGTTAAGAAACTAGCCGATGTTAAAGCTGCACTAGAGGAAGTCATACGGGAAGTAGCCTAATATTACAGCATTAATGCTTGAGCGCTATTCTGCCCTAATTACACATGAAAATCCTACCAATCTTACAGATGCTTGCTGGAAAGAAGTATACTGCAAAAGAGCTTGCGAAAGACCTTGGAGTAGCATATAGGACTGCAGGAAAGTACCTAAGGCTCCTATACAAGAGTGGAGTCGTAGCTAGGGAGAGAGCTGGTAGGGAGTATTTATACTACATTCCAAGGAGGCAGCTACTCTTCATAGTGCACGATGCTGAGATAGATATTCTGAAGAGGAAGGGATACTACCACAAAATACTAGAAGGATTAGAGCCTGCGAGAAAGTGCGAGCTAGCAAGAGCTATTGCTGGGGACAGCTACGAGCTTATATCAACAATAAGAGTTGGACAGTCCAACTTTATGGAGTATATGAAATTGCTGCTACAGATAGCCGCTGAGATCAGAGACGTGCAGATTATTACACTATAAGGTGTTGAGAATGGAGACATCTAAGTCAAAGCTGAGAAAGCGGTATGAATATAGATGTCCATACTGCGGCTACGTCAATATACGCTATGAGGAGACTAAGAGGATAGTCTGCGATAGATGCAGGAATGAATTCTATACTTGAGGTGGGAGCATAAGTGCAGAGAGTGATATAGATGGTGGGCTATACCCTTAGGTGTCCACACTGCGGTGCCCAAGTAGTAGCAGTATCAGAAGCTAATCTGAAATGTCCTATGTGTGGTAGGTATTTCGAAGTGCTATCAATATGGTACGATGGTTACACATCATCAGCTATTACTTCAACAAGTGAGACTGACGAGGTGTCGTACTATGAGGACTGTTAAGATAGCTTGGGTATCTAGGCATATGCCACTTCCTGCACAATTAGCTGAGCTCAGGAGGATTTTTGGAGACTACGAGCTGATAAGGATAAGCAAGACGTTTAGGGATGCTAGGGAGGTTGCAAGAGAAGTAAAGGAGAAGGGCTGCAAGTATGCTGTTGTAGTATTACCATTAGCTATGGTTGCAAAGCTAGTAGAGGATAGGGAAGTGATATGGATACATGCAGAGATGCGAGCACTACATATGTGCAGTAAGGGTGAGAGCTGTCCAGACTTTAATGTAAATACTGACGTCTGGATACCGCTAAAAGGTACAGAAGAGGGTAGACACTTGAGATTTGTAAGGTTCTGGAGGATAAAAGAAGTAAAGCTAATACTTGAACCACTGCGCGTAGATAAAGTCAAAGATTAGATATGGTGCGAGCTTTGTTGCCCTCTCCTTAGCTACTACTCCCCTTCCAAGCTCGCTCCTAAACTTCTCAAATGCAAGCTCGAGGTTAAACTGCTTAAAGTCCTCCTTCAAATACTTCCTCAACCTCTCTAGAGCATCCTCCTGTATGTAGATAGCTGCAAGCACAGTAGCAATTATAGTCCAGTCTATGTATGGTGTCCTATACCTCCTATACCAAGTCTTAATCCTCTCCATGGGCAGGAAGTAGTACTTATCCCTCTTCTTGAAGACAATATATCTTGCATCCGTGCTCCTTACAGATTTTGGTATTAATCTTCTCACGCCTAGCGACATATTGTACTTTCCAAATACCTCATAGCCCTTAGACTGTATATAGCTTAGCAGGCTGGCAAGGAACCATTCGAATGGTTCTTCAGGTTCTACTCTTACTGCAAGGTAGATTGCCTCTCCCTTAATATCCCTCAACCTCTGCAGAGCAATATCAATATCCTCAACTAGCTGTTTTGAAGTTAGCATTATGCCCCTTAGAGCAGATTGAATGTGCACTAGGTTGTGCTCTAGTACTTTAATCTTCTCCTCAATATCTGCTGCACTCATCCACTCACCCTCTTGAGCATTATTCTCTGCTTTACCTTCCCATATGAGGATGTATATTTCTCCCTTACAACACTCCAACCTAGCTTAGGAGCTGTCTCCTCTAGTGCATGATAGAATAGCTGCAGATCCACTACACTATTTAGGCTGTATCCTCGCTCTCTAAACCACTCTCTTAGCATTTTCCTCTTCAGATCGCTCATGAAGATAATATCCCCCTTGATCACTGAACTAATGTACTGGAGCCAGCTCTCTACAAGCCCTACAATCTCCTCATACTTTAAAGTTGCTAGACGCCTAGACTTCATTCCTCCTCAACCTCCTCTTCATGCACTTGTATGTATATCCTAAACCTAGCACCCTTCTCTACGGCAGTTTTATAATGCTGAGCTAGGTTGGCAGCTAGTGCCATCACTTCTGCCATTATTTCTGGGAGCTTATGGAAGTTCAGCATGTGTTCAGGAAGATTATCTGCATAGCACCAGTCTGGATAGGCACCAGCCTTGTATGCACTAGTCTTCCTATACTCCTCATACTTCTTGCTAGTATCGACTAGTAGCTTGCATATTGGGCACAGCACCTTCTCCACCTATATCACCTCCTTCCTAGCTTTCTCCACCAGCTCTATAATCCTCTTTTCTGCTTCTTGCAAGCTATCGTATCTCTCAACATCATTAATAAGCTTCTCACCATCGTATATCTCGTACTTACCGAGTGTAGTAATACCACCATGTATAAGGCTGACCGAGTATCCAGTCTTTGCATCCATATAGAGGTAGTGTAGGTGCTTTAGGGCAGCATGCTTTAGTGGTATCCTAAGCTTCAATCTGAGTATACCATCGTATGGTTCATCAACGCTAGCAATATAGTATCCTTCCTCCAGCAACCTGAGAACCCACTCTATAGATTCTTTCAGCAATCCCCCTCGACCTCTTTCAACTTGCTATCCATTATCGAGCATATTAGCATGATATCTGGCGGTATGTCTCCTGCTGACCTCTCTTTCGAGATGAATGTCCTATTAGTTACTACTGTTACCACTTTCGTCTCTGGAATATTGCTGATGTCATAGGAGAAAACTACAGAAGCCTTACTCACTTTATAGAATACTAGCGTTGCATCTCTAGTCTTAAACCTCCCTATCTCGCTGTGCAGTCCATATACTATCTCGTGCTTGATATTATCTGTCTCCTCTACCACCAACCATATTGGAGTTATCATGCTGTATAATCTGCAAGCTCGCTTGTGCTTGTACTAGATAAATATACTGCGAACAGGCGGCTAAGATATATTGCATAATTCATCATGCCGAGGCTAGTATTTGAGACCTGCGGTGAGTTTTTGGAGCACACAAAATACATACTGAGGAGGAAGGAGTACACAGCATACATAACTGAAAAGGACGAGATAATACTAGTGCCAGTCAGGTCTACTAGGCCTGTCATCTATTGCTATTACAAGATCACAGACGAGAGGGAGAAGGAAGCTATACTAGATCTGCTGGAGAGCCTCAAGGTTCCAGTCTTCTATATTAAGTCGTTTGACTGGGATGCACAGAAACCAATTGGAGCACCACAGAAAGTTGAAATCTAGCAGGAGGTCATATATACTCATGAGTAGAATAAGCAAAGCATTTGCAACCAAGCTTGGAAGACTAGCTGTAGTAATAATAGTGCTGAGCCTCTTCGGACTGCTATTCATAGGTGGAGCATGGCTATATGGAATATGGAAGATCTGGGCAGGAGTATATCTATGCCTATTGCTCTGCAGCCTAGTAAACCTCGCTGCCTTCGTAATGCTACTAGTATTCTTTGCACTTGGGCGCAGGCAAGGAGTATTTAGAATCTAGCCCTAAACACTCGCAGTATTTTTTCAACAGTCTGCCTACCAATACCCTTTATCTCATCCCAGTACTCAATATTCTCTATTGCAGACTCAAGGCTACCATACCTCTCCAATATTTCAATCGCCCTTGCTGATGAAATACCTGGAAATCCCTCTAATACTAATCTAGCGTACTCCTTATCCTCTAGACCCTTGGGCTTAGACCTTAATGGTGGGACTGCAGTAGTACCCTTTACCTGCACCTTTTCTGCAAGCTTGTATAGGATTTTTGCTGTCATCCATGCATAAGGCGTCCATAATAGTTGAAGCTTCCAGCTATGTGCTATTGATAGTAGCGCTAGGTATAGTGCGTCCAAGCTAAACTTAGAGTGCCTCTTAATCCTCCACACATCACCCTCAATAATCATATAGTGCCTATCAGCTGGGTAGTTGCAGAGGTTCCTAAGCTGCCACCACAACCTACCACTAATAATGCTATTTGCAAGATCCACAACTTCCTTCCTCTCTATAGCTACTCCAGAACCACTACTGTCGGGAATATAGTAGTCTATCTCTAGTACCTGCTCTACTACTTCTGCACCTAGCTTCTCTAGCATGCTTATTATCTTCTTCTCGTGCTTGTCGGCAACTATCTTAACCATGCTGAAATACCCCATCCAACGCTTCCAATTATCCTCTCTGCAGCCTGCCTCAGTATTTTGTAATAGTAATCGTACCCACTCGCACGTATTTTTGGTATTACACCATCTACAACTGGTTCAACAGCTATCTTTCCAGACCTAGTAGCTACAATAACGTACTCGACAGGCTCTCCAATCCTATACTTCCCCATATCCCATAATCTCTTGGCAGCACGTATATATGGTTGGTCGACAGTATACTCATATGGAAGCCTCGATAGCCTCTTCCTATATATCAATAGCTTGTCTAGTGCACGCATGTACAATAGCTCCCTAGTCCTAGATAGTAGTGTGGAAACACGCTCCCTTGCCCTATCTATGTCTCCCTCTTCAAGCATTGCCTTCAATACCTCAAACTCGAACTTCCTCTCTAGTGGAAAGGTATCAGTCCTCTTATACCCTACAACATATGCAATACCCAGCTTTGTCCTAATATGCGATGGTAGTAATGTTTCTGGTGGTTTGCTCCTGATCGCAGCATATCTCTTCTTAGCACCAGTTACTGGGAATGCAATCCTCCTAAATACATCCTCAACCTTCAATTGTATCCTATACCACTTTTCTGGTGGGTTGAACTCTTCTAATATTGCCTCCTTCAACCTGCTATTTATCTCTCTCGCAAGCTCTGGGGCTATCTCTATAGCCCTATCAAAGCTAGTGTTAGACAGTATGTATATTGCATCCGTGTCACCATATATTACCCTGTATCCAAGGTCTCCAGCAATCTCCATAGACTTTAATAGTATCCATCTGCCGTATGCAGTAATAGCTGCAGCCACACCCTTATGGTAGATCCTAGAAGTATTGTCACCAATCACACCATATACTGCAGCCATAATTGTCTTCACTGCCCTCTGCATAAACTTATACTTCTCATCCTCTGCAGCTAGCTTTTTATACTCCAACCTCTCCTTCATCATATTCTCTAGCATCTCTGCAATACAGCTCCTCCTCGAAGCTGAAAACTTAATGCCTATCGGGCTACCAATATCATTACCTATGCTGTCTATCGCAGCGTTGAAAGTCATAATAATAGTTGGGTATAGTGACGTATAGTCGAGCTCAATAACATTATCTGCAATATGCATAGACGGCTTTAAGATTACTGCACCTTGGTACTTCTCCCTCACCTTCTCAGTATACTTCCTATATGGCAGGCAGATCCTAATGTCTCTGTCTAATTGTGAGATTAAGAAGCTATTCTCGAATATCCTGTGCATGCTGAGGACATCCCTATAGAATAGCCTGCACCTATTTGCAATTGCTGCGACAGTCCTAGTAATTCCAAGCTTCCTATCTATCTCCAAGCAGAGCCTAGCATCGTTAAGATTATACTCCTTCAGCTTCTCCCTCTCCTCCTTAAACCATTTTAGGAGAGTTTGCGAGATTGGTGGAGGTACTTCTATCTTCCTTCCGACATTTAGGGCTGCAGCTACACCATCTAGGCTGTACTCAGCAATATCTAATAGTACACCCCACTTGCTCGCTGTTGATAGCAAATCTATCCAGTTTAGCTGGTTAAAGTCAAATTTAATCCCAAGCTTCTGGCACCTAGACCTTAAGTATGGAATATCGAAAGAGTCAATATTCCACCCAGCAATAATATCATACTCGAGAAGCTTTTTCAGAAAGTCAGCTATCATCTGCTCCTCATCGTCATATGAATATACTTGCTCGCGACCATAGCTGTCTACAATTGCAAGTGAGATTATCCTCTCTGTTGGGTGTGATGGTAGTGGGAAGTGCTTGCTGCAGTCAACCTCAATATCAATATAAGCTACTGAGGGTTCAGGAGAGACAGTATATCCCTCATCTATCATCCACCTTCTAACGAAGACAATATCGCTCTCATATGTTGGAATGCCGACCTTCTCTAGCTTATTCCTAAGCACAGGTACTTCAGATGGAAGGTCTACAGATAGCTTTACTAGCTTCCTACCGTCTGGTGAGTAGTAATCTCCCTTCTCACACTTAAGATAATCTGCTGCCCTCTTATCAGCAAAGAAGTATGGTCGTATCTTGGGCTTTACATAAGCTCTACCAGAAGCAGTCTGCGCTAGTATATAGAGTTCTCCACCTTTCACTACCCACTTCGCATTCCTCAAATACATGTAGTATTATCCAGATGCTGAACTACTCCTCTTCTTGTAATAGTAGTATGCCAGCCCACCAGCAATAATAGCACCTGCAATCGCAAGCCCAGCTATGATAAGTTCAGTTGGAATTGCTGGAGGTGGAGGAGCAGGTGGAGGTGGTGGTGCAGTAGGTTCTAGTTCAATAGTCAGCCTCTTTGTCTCTCCACCTTTAATAGTAACAACATCACTCCACTCCTTATAACCATCCTTGCTTACAGCAACTTTATATGAACCTGGGTCTAGTGTTATCCTAGCATAACCATTCTCATCTGTAGAGTATACGCCCTCATCTATCTTTATAGTAGCTGCTGGTACTGCTGCCTTTGTCCTAGCATCTATTACTACAAGCTCGAGCACTCCTTTTTCTGGTGGTGGGGTTACAGCTCTCTTCAACCTTATAGTGATCTCCTTTACCTCACCAGCTTTAAGTGTAATAGTCTCCCTATATCCCATATAGCCGGGTGCACCAGCAATTAAGTAATATGAACCTGCATCAACCTCTAGCTTAAATGCACCGCTCTCATCTGTATACTTGCAAATGCTATTTAGGCAGACGCTAGCGTGAGGTATAGGTTCACTAGTCTCATAGTCGACAACAGAACCCTGAAGTATTGCCTTTTCTGGTGGTGGTGGAGGTGCTTTAAGCTCGACAACTTTCTCAACCCTATCATCCTCTATCTTCTTATCGTCCTCGTAGTGCCCTGCTGCAGCTATAATCTTTACAGTCTTATTTGGCATGGTGAAGGTTGCAGTCCTAGAATCTTTCCTGCAGGGTGCTAGCTTCTCCCTATAGCTTGCAAGTGATATATCGTCTGCAGCCATATCTACCCATATCATTCCCTCAGCATCACCAGCATTATGTATAGTATATGAGACTGTCACGCTGTCTCCAGCACTTGCACTATCTGGTGCCACCAGCTCTACAATATCTGCCTTGGGGTATTTTGGTGGTGGAGGAGGCGGTGGTGCTACTACTGGTTTGAGAGTTATATCCTTCCTTAGCTCCTCGCCTGCCTTAATGCTAAACTTCCACTTATACTCCTCATAACCATCCTTCTCTGCAACTAGCTCGTATGAACCTGGTGGTAGCTTTAGTGAATAGTATCCCTTGTCGTCAGTGTATACCTCATACTTGCCTACCACTATCCTCACACCTTGTATAATTTTTCCAGTCTTAGCATCATAAACATAACCATGGAGCAGTCCTTCCTCTACAACCTCCTCAGGTTCAATAACCTTCTCACTCCTATCATACAAGTGAGTTGCTGTTGGATCCCATACCTCTCCAACAACCTTTACCCTATTCTCAGGCATGGTGAACGTAGGATTGTATACTTTCGAACCACCAGCCTTGATATGCGGTGAGTCTATAACCAAATGCTTATCATCGTAGTAGCAGTATGCTCTACATATGCCATCTGCACCACCAATATTCTTAACAGTAAAGTTCACCCTGACTGGACTTCCAGGAACTGCTCTATCTGGTGCAGAAAGCGATACTCTAAATACTGGTTCTGGACTAACTGCAGGCTTTAGGTTTACATCCCTCCTAGTGTCCCTAGTAATGTATATTCCAGTCACATCCCTATACTTCTCATATCCAGCCGCAGTCACCTCAAATAGTTCATATACCCTTCCAGACAGCAATCTCAATTCATAATACCCATCATCTTTTGAGTAAGTCCTTAGCTCTTCAACATTTGCCGCGACTGCCCTTACCTCAGCATTTGCTATTGGTCTCAAGCTTCTTGCATCCCTAATATACCCGTACAGCTTTACCCTAATCGGCTTTACCTCTGGTTTGATAGTGAACTCCCTAGTCTCGTCTGTGAACTTATTTCCAGCAACTCCACCATGCCCAGCATATAGTACAAGCTTGACCTCCTTATCACCTATGGGGATGGAGTAGGATCCAGTAAAGCTATCACCGGGCTCTAGCTCCCTCTTCTTTATCGGTAGCTTATTGCTATCGTACTCACCCCAGACACCAATAGTGCTCCTATAATTGCCAGCGTTCTTCACCTCGAACCTTACTGGGAATGATGTATGTGGTGGCCATGCTTCTGGTACATCAATACTAACGAACTCTGCCTTTGTACCATATGCTGGAATTTCTACCTCGCAATCTGCCTCAGTCCTATATATCTTCTTGTCGTTCCACACAGCTTTGAGAGTATAGGTTCCCGGTGGGAGCTCGAAGTTATAGCATCTTATCTTATTCTCTGCAGTCACCATATAGTCTGGTCTCACACCATCTATCTCAACACTCTCAATAAGCCTAACTGCCTCGCTATAACCAAACTCGCCAGCATTAACAATATCTACGTAGACTACCCAACCAACTTCCTTATCGTGCTCTGCCCTATCGAACTTGATATGTATTGTCTTTGGTAGTGGTGTCACCTCATATGGTAGCTTAAACTCGAAGTGTGGAGTAAGCTCTTGTCCTGCTGCCTTGGAGTAGTATTTAATTGTTACAGTAATCTGCTCATCATGCCTTCCTGGAGAGTTATAGGTTCTATGCTCAAATGGGAATGATATCTTACCAGTCACAGGCCTTCCTAATTCCCACTTTCCAGAGAACAACCTACCAGCACGCAGTCCATCTATATACAGCTCTCCAGACTCTATCTCCTCATCATATGGTGACAAGCACTTCTTAACTGTAATTGTGAACTTCCACTCTAAGTTTGGTATCTGCTTGCCATACGATACTTGATTGACTGGTTCGAATTTGTAGTCAACTATATACCTCTCG
>Ga0190310_1000193_pt1 | contig 22220 bp, 26 predicted proteins | sample 48700778_MG_FD_165059 | JGI IMG/M metagenome (GOLD analysis project Ga0190310, IMG submission 165059) | Hydrothermal vent sediment bacterial communities from Southern Trench, Guaymas Basin, Mexico - 4870-07-7-8_MG | ecosystem: Environmental > Aquatic > Marine > Hydrothermal vents > Sediment ... | reverse complement strand
CATAATATGAGGGCTTTAGCGCCATCATTAATCATAGTTGTAGTTTTAGTTTTCATTATGCTTTTGGCTCACTGGCTTAAATCTGCTTTCGCTATAGGCAGTGTCGTTCAGACAGGGTCATATAATGTTTCATCTACTTTAATTGAAGAAGTATTTGTAAGTGAAGCTTTTGAAGCTAGAATTATCTACCCTAAGAAGGTTAATGTAGGTGATGAAATACATGTTAAAATCAATGTTAAAGCTAAGAGAGATTACATGTTATCAGCTGTAGCACTTAAAGCTCTATCTCAGCCAGTACCAGGGTTTATTATGTGGTGGTGGAAAGCTTTCTACGAAAACGCAACAAAATTTACTACACCAGTAAAAGAGTTTTCAGCAACCTATACTTTTAAACCTCCAGAATTGTCTAAGGGATTAAACGTAGAATTACATATAACACCTACTAAACCTAAGGAACCTCTATTCATATTCTTTGCTAGACCAATTACTGTAAGCATAGATATTGTAGGTGCTGAGGGAGACTAGGCAAGAATATTAACTATGTTTCCATTATATCTCACATGGAAAATAGGTGACGTGCAAATGTCTAATATTCGGAAGAAAGTTTTAGATAAAATTAAGGAAATATGTAAGGAACTAGAATTTCCAGCTGAGCTACTACCTAAACCTATTCTTGAAGCAGCAGCTGCTCTTCTTGAAGCAGGTAAGATTAAGGAAGCAAAAGAACTTATACGCTACTACGTTCATGTCTTAAGAAAGGTTCAAGAGAAGCTAAGAGTATATGAGGTAGAAGAGTACGGAATACCTGCTGGTGCTACGGGTTTTGTGCTTTACCCGCCAATTCCCCCGGGATTTCCCGAATAAATGTTGTTCCTAATCTCACATACCATCTCCTTAGAACTGCTGAGTTTTCTTAGACAATAACTATATCTATGCTACTGTAGCTTGTTATGCTTAGAGGTGTGGAGTTATAGGATTAGGTCGGGGTTTCAGTAGAGGAAGAGGTATGGGTAGAGGTTTTGGTAGAGGCATGGGCCCCATAGGTTACTGTATTTGTCTAAAATGCGGCTATAGGGTTCCTAAGCAGCCAGGTGTTAGATGTTTAGAAATGCGCTGTCCTAAATGCGGTGCTGCAATGGTTAGGGAAGGATCATACCATCATAGACTCTATTTAGAGCGTTTAAAGAAGAATAAACAGTAGCAGTTTGGGTTACGCGTTTAACTATTTAGTGATACTGTAAAATATATGTAAGATAAAACATATTTTGTGCTATAGCACAAAAAGTATTAGGCAAGAGTAATGCATGTAGAAGCTAGGGTATTAATACCAACAGAGAAGCCTGGAGGCTTAGAAGCTAGAATTTACGCTCACTGGGAAAATGCTCCAACATACACTATAATTCACATTGTAAATGGCCAAGTTAGAAGCGTGAGCGTTATTGAGCTTGGAAATAGGAAATTATTAAATATAATTTTTAGTCAAGGCGTGAACATTATTATTGCTCATTCTTTAAGTACTAAAGCCTTGGAAACACTAACGAGAACAGGTAGGAAGGTTGCCTTAGCACCGCCAATAAGAGTTAGTGAGGCACTGGAATTGTTTCTAAAAGGGAAACTTTGTTATGTGAGGTTAGAGAGGATGTGCAAGTAGCTTTTCGCTCGCTCATATACCTATACTAACCGTTCCCCGCCTACGGTCTCTGTGGGTTTCTGTAGGTTGGTTCACCACGGTTTCCCCAGACCCCCTCCCCGCCCAACCGAGGAGCAGGTATCGGAAACTAGGGGCCACCAGCACATTTATAACCTATTAACATTATATAAGCTTATTGATCGACCTTAAAAACCTACAAACAGAAAACAGTTTCTAAACCCTTACTCTTCTCTAATATAGCTTTATGCACAATTAAAATTAAAATCACTGATAGAGGAACTAATAATAAACCTATGAACCCCTCTATTATCCACGGGTCTTTAGTTACTTGAAGCATTAAATTAGCATGAATGTTCGCTAAAGCGTGGAGGCTTATGGAGATCATAATGTACTTTACTCCCTTAACTAAAACCCAAGCAGCAATAAATGTTAGCGCTATGTGAAATAAGGTTGCGATGTTTCTCTCGATCGCACTTGGAAGCAGTTTAAACAATTCAACACCAAGCCCGTACTGTAGGAATATTGCTTAAAACATATATTATAAGAGCTTCCACTAAACCGTTCACCTAAACCGTGTCTTCATCTATCAAACTATATTGAACTGTATCGGATACGGTTAGGTTCACCACGGTCTCTCTCGGGCAAGCTACGGGAGCAGAGCTCCCTTCACCCACCCGGGAGGCACAAATAAATTTACAAGTTAAGAATTTATAAGTTTTTAAACATACAGCATCAGCATTCCTAATAGCGTCAAGAGGTATAGAAAAACACACTATGATACAGAAAGCTACAGTTTAATATTTATGCCCCATCCTAAGCCAAATGAGATAAGTTCTCTAGTTCCTACTTAACTCTTAATTGACATTATTTAAAGAACATGCAACAATGAATAATTAAGTTTAAGTGTTTGTTTTAATTTTAGCAATAAAAACGCCTCGTCAATAACGTCTTTGCTGCCATGTTTTGATTTTTAGAAAAATTTTCCCATAATGCCTACATTCTGTTGGGAAAATCATAGAAATATTTGATATGCCTTTTTCGGACATGGTGGAAAATATGGTAGAGTATCTACTACTATTATTAACCCTAGTAATAGGTGTATTGCCGCTTAGAGAGAAAATATCTGATGAAGCAGAGTTCTAGAGAAAGTTATTAAGGTAACACAACCCTTCCCTACTTTTTTGTGGAGAATTTCTTAAGGAATAGTAATCTGCTGTAGATTTAAATTCTAACGTATCTATACTTTTTCTAGGTAGGTTGCTAGTATGCTTACGGTTTTACCTGTGGAAGATATTGCCATAGATCAAAGCTTAGTTATCAGGAAGTCTTTAAGTTTCTTCGAGAAGCTGGATGAAGTTGATTTAACTATTGTTGAAAAAATAGAAGAACATGGTCCTAGAAACATCTTAGCATTATCTAGAATTCTGAATATGCCTAAATCAACGGTTTACCGCAGAATACAAAAGCTCTTAAACATGGGTCTAACAATAGAACCCATAATAAATTACAATAAGCTAGATCTGAGATGCGGCGTAGCTCTAATTGAACCTACAACGGGATCCTTAGTAAGACTTTACACTGTAGTATCAAACATACCATGGTTCTATAAGTTTGTAGTAGCTAATATGAACACCTTAGTTGTAAGATTTTATGAGCCGAAAAGATATAGTGGCCTTATAGAGAAAATAGTTCAAGCATTGAAAAAAATTGGTATTGTAGATAAATATCATTTAACGTACACGTCCATAGAGCTAGCAAGTAGTAAAGTTGATGGAGAATACTTCGACAAGAAACTTAAAATAGTGAAGCTAAAGTGGAGTAAATGGTTTAAAAACATAACTGAAGAACATAGTCTTAAAAACGCCCAAGAATTAAAGTACATGGAAAAGACATTATGTAGACTTGAAGTAGATCCTATCGATGTTAAGATAATTAGTAAGTTTCAGAAAAATGCATTCCAAAGACTTAAAGAAATAGGGGAAGAACTAAATCTATCAATGACAACAATACTTTATCATTACAAGAAACATATTGTTGAGAAGAACGTGATTTTAAAGTATACTCCAAGAATAATGATTTATCACCCTGACTTATCATCCTATCTTACAGGGTTTATTAGCTTTAAAAACAAAAAAGCTCTTAGGAACTTTGTATATACATTATGGAATACCCCGATACTCAGAAGGGTAAATAAAGTTTTAGGGAATTCAACAATTTTTGCAAGCATCCTCATACCTAGAAACGAGATAATTAAGTTCCTAGTATTCATGGATACTTTATGTGAAATAGGGATAGTACATAATTATAAACTGTACTTTGCATATTTGAAGACTCTCTCAAGCTGGACAATACCTTCTGAGCTCTTCAAAGAGGATTACTGGGAAGATGACTGGTCTAGGATAAAGAGGGTAATTTTAGAAAATAAAAGGACAAGGAATAAAGTACCACATGGTTATACGTCTTAGCCATAGCTAATAACACTACATTTTCTTCAAATTCTTGATTATGATTGGAAATATCGATACTTTTTAATCCATGCACGTTTAGGTCAACGGTAAAGCAGACATAAACATTGATATTAAGAAACAGGGTTTTGAAGAAGCCCTCTTAAACCTAATAAATAATGCAGGTTTTTGAGGGGAAAATGTACGTTACATTTTAAATACATCCAATAATTAGGAGGATAAAGGAGCTAGATAGCAGAATATTGACTATAGCATCTTTGAGTATTCTACCCGTAGACCCTGTGAAAGTAGTGTTAGATGTCAGAGCAGATATTGTGTCGGTGCATGCAAGCATAATTTCACGTGAATTAATAAAGCAGTTTCATGAATCAGGGTTGAAGGTTATAGCTTAGATGATAAACGATAGAGAAACAATACTTAAACATATGGAACTGGGTATAGATGGAGTAGTAACGGATAGGCCAGACATAGCACTAAATGTAATTAAACATGGTGAAGCCATACTGAAAAGATGTTCGCCTTGAAGAGTAGTGTTGTCTCCTTACTTTTCATATGTCTCGTAGTGATTGATTCTACTCTTTCCGTATCCTATGTTATCTACAAAGGGACCTGTATTGGCTATCGTTGTAGGTTTTAAAGGTTATGCTATGCATTCGTTTTTCAAAGGCAAGAGCTTGCATACATGCGGTTACAACTACCGTTATGTTAATGACAAGTATGAGCCTTTACCCTTCAACGCCAAATACGATATCGTAGAGGAGAAGTTAGAATGGTATAAGGTTATTGAAGATGTTAGAAGATGGGCTTATAGCGTACTCTTGAAAAACGGTAAAGTTATTGTTGTAGGCTTCTCCGCTTTAGGAAGCAGTTTCCTCATATGTGGTTGCCCGTGCATGGTATTTCAGGTATTTCTGCTATTTTAGTAACCACGCATGTGCTTCTCCCTTAGCCGCTTCATCCTTAGTCGGTAGTCCATCGGGAGCTACATTCCCGTACACCACAGGGTACAGGGTACAGGTTACGGGATTATTGCCGTCGTCGGCAAAGCTTGATGGCATAATAATCTATATTGATGAAGAAAAGATAATACATGGCGTTTCCGAAGTTTCCAAAACATCCTAAATACCCAAATAAGCGGGCAGTCTTAGCGAGAACGGTGACTTCCTATGGAGATATATGATACCTAATTGCCTTTTCGGATTATTAGATTTAGGAGATGAGATTTTAGCTTATGATGGTGGCCAACTAATCCTATTCAAGGAGAACGGTAAAAATAGTTAAGAGCCTGCTCTTCGAAGTTAAAAACTCTCTAGGGGAGTGGGTTCCAGTAGACTTTAAGTCAATAGAATACGTGGACGGAAAATTTTATGCTTAAGGTTATCAGTTTAGCTTGGTTTTCAACTAAGAAATGGAGTTTTGATGGCCACTTAGTATGTTTAGGTAAGGACCTTAATCCATTATGGATTATAGGTTTCGATATTGAAAATGTTGGCAACCACTATATGGTAATAAGCTACTACAACGACTACCTGTTCGTTGGAGGTTTCAATGAGAAAGGGAACATGGTACTAATGAAGCTTAGCGCCAACGGTAAACATGTCCTAGCAAAATACATTAACTATGGAGGTAAGGGAAGTATAGTAGTGATACATGTGATCAGCAATAATATTTACATCGTAGGTAATATGGAAAAACAGAAAGCAGGTCAAGCGGCATAGTGATTTTGAAAGTGAATGAGGAACTTCAAGCTCTAAAAACCTATATCATAGGAGGAGGTCTGGGAGACTTCTGCTTTAAATCTACCGGAACGGCAAACGGCATAGTAGTTAGCGGCAAAACGTACACGCGGACTTTAAACAAGTCTTCGACAGAATCATACCCAGTAACAGTCTATTGGCCCATAGAATTCGTGGGGAAATAGGCTGGAAAAACGTTAATTGGGAACCTATTGTAATAGAGGAAGGGTATGAGCTAAAAACGGTGCTTCTAAGCAACATTACTGTACTCAAACTAGAAATAAGACACACTAACATAAAGTACGATAAACATGAATTTAAGTTAGTAGAACAAAATTCCGTAATAGTGCTTGCCAAAACCGAAACTATACCGACTACTATTACATCACCACCTACATCTAAAACACTACAACTTTACTGTAATTTTGCTAATGTTAGCAGGCGCAATAGCATACTTTACAATCAAATATAAGCTCAAGAAGGAAGCACACGCTGGAGCATAGATAGATAATTAAATAAAATATGTAATACAGGTTATTGCCACGTAAAATTATTAAGGAAAGCTAGGTTAAACTCTAATACCTATTGAAAGCATGGCATTTTAATGTATTGCTTCACTAGTGTTGTTTTTAAGTTAATTTTTCAGAAACTCTTCTTAATCTTATAGATAGTTCTTCGCATAGGCTCTTGTTAAGCCATATTGGAGGAGTATTGACCCATCTAGTTCCATCGTAGAACGATACGGTTATCCTAGCTTTTCTTCCGAACTCTGTATCGTATATTCTAACCCATAGATTTACTTTCTTACCTGAAACCTTAAAACCACCACTTATTTCTCTAACACCTTTCTTTTCAATATCGACGATAACAGTCATGGGAACCACGTTAACACATGACTACACTTAGGGGAGTACAGCTAATAACCTTACCCCTTCATAGTCTCTATGACATGTACCTTGTTTAAATAAACTCTTTGCAATGATAATAGAAATGCTTCATACTATTTTCGTGAATATTTTTATTGTTCTTTCAAACCGTTCTGGGCTTTGAGGACTTATGTAGTATTTTTCTCCGTTGTAATTCTCTATTATTATTGTTTTCTCTAAATCTGTTGCATAGAAATATATGTGTCTGCTGTCTTGCACAATTACATGGGTTAACATCTGCTTTACTATCCATAGAGCTATGTGCGTTAGAAACCATCCTTCGATCTTAAACTCCCGGACAGCATCTTCCAAACTTGTTTTCTTAATGTATCTTATTTTGCTGTAGGGAATGAATACGCTATTGAAGATACGTTGGATAACTATTCCTCTACTTGTTAAAACAAAGGATCGGGGAAAGTAAAGGTATGGTACTAGAAAACCTCCAATAACCAATATTATTTCCATTAGAAGATTTGGCGAAAAAAGTCCTTCAATAAAAATAATTACACATATGCAGAAGGCTGTGAAGAATATTGGAAACCATAGTCCCTTAAAAACCTTAAGGAAAGAAGTATATGAAGGTTTAAACTCGCAAATTATGCTCCCATAATCCTCCACTATATCACCAAACCGTTTCCTAGCTTCAAATATTACTGTAGCGTTTACTAAAATTAACTTCTAAAATAAAATAATAGAATCTGTGGCTATTTCGTAAGCGCTCTGCTCTTTTACTCTTAATGTAATGCCTCCTTACTTTTAACTATGCTTAACACTAAATCAGGTCTATCCGTGACTACACCATCTACACCTATCCCTATATGTTCTAGTAGTGTTTTCCTATCGTTTACAGTCCATGATAAAGTTTTTAACCCTACTTCATGAAACTGTGCTATTAACTCTTTTGAAACTATGCCTACATGTATAGATACCATATCAGCTTTAGAATCCAATATAACATCTACGGGGTTTACAGGTAGAATATTTAGTGAAGCTATTGTTACTGTTCTACTACTTAATTCCTTAATTCTTTTCAGTATTGAATGTATTTCAGAGGAAACATAGATTTTCCCTTTAAACCCTACATCATCTATTAAGTTTAAAAGTTCCCTCTCAAAACCCTGCTGTTTAATGTCTAAGTTTATGTCTGCTCTACCGTTGACCTTCTCGAGTACTTCAACCAGTTTTACACGTCTAAGCAGGGGGTCTCTATAGAAGAAGTGGTAATCTATCCAAGCCATTATTTTCCCTGGAATACTTGCTCTCCTAATAGAGCTGGGACCGTGAAATACGAAAAATTCCCCATTAACGTATCTTACGTCAACCTCAATTATCGGTACCCCTATTCTAAGGTACCACTTAAGTATTCTAGGAGCATTAGCTCTATGCCCAATCACTAGAAACAATTCCTTACACTTCAGAAATAGTGTCTTAGTAAACTGAATAATAAACTCATAGAATATGAGACTATGAGAATTTAAATAGTTAAAGCATAGAAGAAGTTCGGCTTAAACTATAAAAAATAGTTATGTTGTTTTTATGCTTTTTTACGGTAAATAATCGCTACCGCCACTAAACATACTGCTAATATTGCGAAACATACTTCTAAGCTCGGTGAAGGCACTTTCCCCTTTTCTAACTCACCGCCGACAGCTGAAGGCGTTACTGCCGGGGGTTTGCCAAACAAGTAGACGCTGTCTACACCGTTTCCGCATGTTGCAACGTATCTGCCGTTCTCAGCTACTTCAACAACATCAGACACCGTATAGTCTCCGCCATGGTAAACCCATACTAGTTCAGCCTCGTGCGTTAAGAAGTATACAGATTTACCAGTGCCGAAAACTAGGACGGAACCTGTACTATCCATGGCAACATCTAAAATATCGTCGTCATACACGAAATCTGTAAATACATATGATGGAGAAACAATATGTGGATCTGTAGTGTAATATATGGAGGCCACATTTTCAAATACGTAAAAACCGGCAGGGCTCAATGGGTAAACGTTTGAACCGGCAATTACTGTTTCTCCATCATCTGAAATATCAACATCAATAATTCCGCCATATAGTTCTGTTGAAGCCCACTGGAGTCCTGATTCATTGAAATAGAAGACGTAACCGCCTTCGGCATCGGATTCTATAACATTACTCCACATTATCCCTTGCTTACCAGAACTATAAGCTGCTACTATTGGCCCACTTAACGCTGCAACATAGTGTTTTCCATCACCTGAAATAGCAACCCCGCCACATACATAGTTTTCATACGCATTTACGAGAACACTAGGTTTAGCATTTAAGTTATTAATGAAGACTATTTGTGCTCCTCCATGATTTGGAAGGTTTATACCGGTAACAGCTTCTTCACCACTATCTGAAATATCAACGCCTACTAGGGTTCCGCTTAGGGGTTCACTATTCCATGCTGGTGCCAAGTCTTTACTTCCGGATGGTATGTTTAATGTGTTATTCCAGAATAGAATGTAGCTTTTAACGTTCATAACCCCTACTACTAAATGGTTTCCGCTGCTTGAAAGAGCTAAACATTTCCCGCATGTTTCGTAAGCTGAAAATGTTTCTTCACTAGTTAAGTTCTCACTTACCCATGTTGGGTCAGGTGTTCCCGATAGTGTGTTAGCGTTTTTCCAGAAATACACCATAAGAGATTTTCCACTAGAATTATATGCTATTCCGGCAACAGCACTTCCATCATCAGAAATATCTACTGCTACAAATAAAAGGCCGCCTCCCGGAGGCCAAGACCATAAAATGTCTCCCTCTTTACTGTAAAGTATTATGTTTTCTGAAGTACCGACTACAATGTAACCTCCATCAGCTGATATGGCAACATCTACGGCGGGTCTAGGGTCGGACCATAGAAGCTCCCATTCCTCATCTTGTCCTCTAGCTGTTGGCAGTATGTTAGCGATGGCGAGTAGGAGAAGTACTAGTAGAATTGCTGAAACATATACTTTCTTCAGCAATTCTACCCCTCTTACCATAAGGTATAACATGGTCATATAAAAACGTTTTAGACATATATTATAGCGCTTTAGGTTTAGGAGGATTTCTAAATTGTAAGTAAAGGAGTAATGTACTGCAGTGTTTTAGGATGAAATAGTATTGTCAAGCTAACATATTTATGCTAGAAAAGGAACTATAGTTAAATACTCTTCCATAGTTTAACATGTTAAATAGGTAAAAGTTTATTTAGGAGCTTATTGAACAGTATGGGCATAGCTGATGCGCGTTGATGGAAGGTAGTGTAGAGGTTTTTAGGAGGTTTTTGAGAAGAATAGTTAGTGAAGGTGGGAACAACAACTTCGTCATTTTTGAAGTTAAATGCGGGAATAGAAAGGTGTTTGTTCAGTTTGCGGGATGGAGAGGTAAAGCCTATGTTCTCTTAGACATACCCTTATACCAATTATCAGATAGTGAAGTTTTGCGTTTGAAAAAACTATTAGCTCAATATCCTACATGGAAACCTGAAGAACTACACTATATGGATGGGTCTTCTGTAGAATCTATAAACGGATACATTACCGTAGATGAAGCCGCTGAAGTAGCAGATAAAGTGTTTAGAGAAATATTTGGTTGCCGGGGGAAATATAAGGTAAATGTTGAGTTAAACTTAGAATAAGAGTTTCTCGAAGCAGAAACATTCTCTTACTTACTATCTACATAATTTTCAAATAATAATGTGCTAATTTAAAATGTTTGGTGCATTCTATTGCTTAACAATGGTATGCGAGTTTATTGGCTTAGCGCGGAATATGCTGAAGAGTACATTAAGAATGTTGAACGCTCTACTACTCGTAAAGTATATGATGTAGTTAACCAGGTGCCTGGATGCGAGGAAGCAGAAATACAACTATACTACGTTAGCGAGTTCAAGGAATTACTAAAAAATATTGGGTTTAGAGACATAAGATTTAATCCTTTAATAGTTCTTACAACACTTATACCTAAAGACCTTGTTAAAAACATTTTAGCAGAATAGTGAAGGCAGAGCTCAAACTATCACATAACCTTAAATTGCTTCCCATAGCTTTAAGAATACACTTCGCATGCAATAAAGCGTAGTTTTCCTGATTCCGGGCTCTATAATATATTATAAATGTATTATAGTATAGCATGAGGGTTAGTGGTTGTCGTCCAGAGTTATTGGCAGAGGTGTCTGCCCTAAATGTGGTAGAGAAGGTTCTGTGGTCCTTAAGAAGTTAGGTAATAGGATTTATGTTTACTTTAAGCACGGACGTAGGTGGTGCTATTTAGGGCCTATCGAGAACGTTGATTTAAGTAAGCTTATTATTGATCTTGGTTACTACACCTTTACTACTAAATTTGCCGAATATTTTAAGTCTTATTTGGAGAAGATATCTATGAACCATGCTGTGGTTTTCAATATAGCTTTAGCGCTCCTACTTTCAGCATACGGTATAAGTACTGGGGGCTATGTTTACGGACATATTGTTCTCACATTAGTTATTCTTTCTTCGCTTGCATTCATAACCCTAATAGCATTTTATGAGAAAAAGTACTTATCGAAAGCAAAGTATGAGATGTTAAGTAAAATTCTTGAGCAAGGTATGTTTCAATATATTGTCATCTCTTTCCTAATATTTGCTGCTGTCTCTTTTGCATCCATGCCTTTAACATGCCCATTAAAAATCACATTAACTGGAAAAGCCCACAGCTACGGAGTGGTAATGAGTATTCCACTAACTTCAATTATACTGTCATCAACATGTCTAACTGCAATGCTCAGACCCATATGGTTTAATAAGGGAGGTAAATATGCGATAGCATATGTTGTAGCTGTACCTACAATATTCTACATTACCCTGTTTACTATAGCTGGTGCCCATTTGAGATCCATTATTGAATGGTTGTTCTTTTCAACAGTAATGCCCTTCGCACCTATATTGGCGGTAATCACTATAACTTTAGCCCAAACATATCTGATATCGCTAATAAAAACGCTTTTGACAGCGTAAATATGCTCATAAGTTTAAAATATTTCTTACTTCTCAGATGGTAAATAAGCTATGTTTATCCATGCTAGCCAGAAGGGATCCCCCTGTATTCTTCTAGAGACTTTAACTACAAATACGCTGTTAGAGTTTCTGGATATGTTAAAATATTCTACATTATCTACATATATAGTAATGTTTGCTTTATTAAACTTCAAAACATATGTATGGTAGTCGAAGGGGTTAAGAGATGTTTGATACGAACTTAGAAATAATTCGCGAGAACCATGAACCATTCTGGATAGTTCTAAAATGCCATTCTTGTGTAGAACTATGTAGTAAAAGTTGTTTTCGTCAACATAGTCAAATACTATCCAGGGGACATCCCAGCTTCTTTTACCGCTAATTACTGTTCTTACATTTACTTCTACTACACCGCAATCATCGTTCGTAGAGTATATAGTTTCGCCTAGATGGTTTAAGATGAGAATAAGCACTAGTATAGAAGCAAATATGAGAAATTCCTTTCTCCTAACATCGCTAAACGGTTTCCTATGGTTTCTCATAATTGAAATGGAAAATACCGACCATAGAGTCAAGGAGAGCACTAAATATGCAGATATTGTGAATGTACCTACGCTAAGAGGGAATTCGTAAAGAGCGTTTAAAACTATAGAACCTAGGGTGAATGAAATGAAAAGTAGCAGTATGGCTAAAACCTTAGCCTTACCCGCTCCGATGATAACTGCTGTAGATTTTGAATATCCATGTTTACTATCAATACCTACTAAAAGCTCTCCAGCAATACCTGAAGTGAAAACAACAACTATTCCGAGCAGGCTCAATAAGCTACCTAACCCTTCTAATCCATGAGCTAATATGTAAAGAAGAACGTATCTTAGACCATGGTTTAGTACGTCTAATGGAGGCTTATTGCCAGCATTAATTATTTTAAAATAGGTAAAATATGTAATAAGCAGTAATATTCCTAAAACTACATGGAATAGCGTTGGAAAATACGCCATAACAGCTAGTGATAGTAGAAGAAACAGAATACTCCATGCTCTTCTCAAATGTTTCTCTAAGGTTAAAGCAAAACACTTAGATACAATAGCGAAAAATAATAGTTGAGGCAGTAATTGCGCATTAGAAGCTATTAAGCACCCTAAAAACGTTACTGTGATTACGTGGAAAAATGATGGAGAAAGCAACACTATATCACTGCATATCTTGGAAGCTAGTTCTACCTTTTTACTATTCAAGACTTCACCTTAAACCTTACTAGACCATACTAAGCTAATACTTGGATAGAACATGTTTTTAACGTTTATGCCTTCTACAGTTTAAGCTATGTTACGATTAAATCTATTAGGGTTCTCCAGACTTTTCCACCATTAAGAAACACTTCCGCATAATATTTTGCATGTGGCCTACGAGGTTTAAATGGAATAATTATCCCCTCATGCTCTGCTTCATCCAATGTAACGTTATACCTATGCTTCTCAACAACTATGTTTAATTCCCTATCTACGATTACTACTTCTACTGTTCCATTTACTGGACCATAAGCAACAACGTGTAATTTGCTCTCTTTACCGAATCTTACACGGTTCGGATACCAGTAAGCTTCAATATCCCACGGATGATACTTTGAAGTATTAACCATAAGGATTCCACTGTAGTTAAGCGTTTTCTGCAAAGTTAATGTGAAAAGCCCAAGTATTTTGGTTGAACAATTACATTTAATTGAGACTGTGTAGTTTACTGGAATTACTTTCCCATATTTTTTAATGTGCTTTCTCATCGCTTCTGAAATCCTGTAATCGTTAGTTTCAAACCTACAACATGCGGCGTCTACTTCACTAGGATCTAATATATTATATAATACAATAGGTTTGGTACCATGCTCTTTGAAATAGTTCAGCGTAATGTTGTAAATGTATATTACTGGTATGGTGTAGTTAACTACTACATTGCAGGGTAAAGTGTTATTAAATATTACTAAGTACTTTATTTCGAAAGAATATAATTCACCGTTCTCCCATTTAGTTTGTATCTCCGGGACTACTATGTTACATAACTTAGCATTACTTAACATAAACCATATGTAGAGTGTTACCGAACCAAACACTACAGCTATTGAAGTCGCCAACGCTACAACTATTTTAAGAGCAGTTTTGTTTAAGACCATAACTACTCTGCTATATTTTCTATGTAAACACTGAGATAACTTTATATTGGTTCAGAAAATTGACACTATATCGGTGTAATGGGTTGAAGCACGAAATATTGTATGCTCCAGCATATTCTGTGTTGAAAATCAACTTGGAACCTGGAGAATCCATCGAAGCCGAAGCCGGAGCGTTAATGATGGTTGAAGGAGATATTGAAGTTAAAACTAAAAGTAGAGGTTTTCTTAGAGCACTAACTACTGGTGAGTCGTTGTTTGTAAACATTTATAGAGCTAGGGAGTCGGCCTCTGTTTGGCTTGCACCGCCAATACCTGGAGATATAAGGTACATTAGACTCGATGGTGCTAAAGGAGTCATAGTTAATGATAAATGTTACCTGGCAAGCCATGGAAATGTGAAACATAAGGTTGTGTGGAGAGGGTTAAGGGGAGTATTTGGTGGAGGAGGGTTAATGTGGCTTCACTTCACGGGAGTAGGCGGAGTATGGGTTAACGCCTACGGCAGTATTATTGAGAGAGAAATTAAGCCTGGAGAAAAACTAGTAGTAGACAATACCCACTTAGTAGCCATGGACGACACATTAGACTACAACATAAAGAAATTCGGCGGGCTCAAAACATTCTTCTTCGGTGGGGAAGGATTTGTGTTTTCAGTAAGAGGAGCTGGTAGACTGCTTCTACAATCCAGAAACCCTGCAATATGGTATACTAGACGCAGCTAGCTAAAAAGTAAACTAGTATTTTTTCACACTACTGCCTCCTGTAGCAACAGTTTTCTTCCTCCTTAAGCGCTCTAGTGAATTAATGCTTCTTCAACATCTTGCGGTATTGCTTCTGAAGTTACATCCTATGTCGCATAGAAATTTGTGTGCTTTCGGTTAATATGATATAACGTTTATAATGTAGGTTTTGATAGGCTATAGCGGTTTCTCTAGATGTTTTTGCTGAATATTTTTATAATATTGTTTCTCTACGATATGGTAAAGGTGCTTATCCTATATTGAGCATGGATAGTAGGGCCAGTGTTGATATTATTAGAAGTAAGATAGTGAATGGGCCTATTGTAGGTACTATGGTTTGGCTTGCTTGGCCTGTTATAGTTGCTAACCTAGTTAACATGTCCTACAATCTTATTGATGCTTTCTGGCTTGGTAAACTAGGTAAGGTGGCTTTTGGAGCACCTACTGTTTGTTGGCCTTTAATTATGCTCTTCTACTCTATAGGTATGGGCTATGCTATGGCAGGCATAGCTCTTATTTCCCAATATGTGGGAGCTGGAGATAAAGAGATGGCAAAGAAAAGTGCTGGGCAGCTTATAAGCTTCCTACTTTTAGGTGCTTTAGTTTTGAGCGGTGTAGGCTACTTATTTATTCCTCAAGTTCTTTCTATGATAGGTGTTCCTCCAAGCATCTATCCTTTAGCCGTAAGTTATGCTAGAATTATTTTCCTCGGAATACCTATTGTCTTCTTTGGTTTCGCGTTTAACACCGTAGCTAATGCTATAGGCGATACTAGAACACCAACAATACTTAACGTTTCCTCAGCAATTACGAACATAATTTTAGATCCAATAATGATTTTCGGTCTTTTAGGTTTTCCTGCTATGGGCGTTGCTGGAGCAGCTATAGCTACTGTTGTTTCAAGATCTATTGTTTCCATTGTTGGAGGTTTCCTTCTTTTTAAAGGGTTTAAGGGCATTAAAGTAGGTTTAAGTGATCTTAGGATTGAGAAATGGTGGCTTAGAAAAGTTTTTTCGATAGGAACTCCTCTTTCCATTCAGCAGTCATTTAATGCTTTAGGATTTACGGTTATGATGTCTATTGTTTCTAGATTCGGTTCAACGGTTATTGCTGCTTACGGTGTTGTGGTTAGGATTATAAACATTATGCAGGCAGTTACGCGAGGGCTGAATAGAGCTACTTCAATAATGGTCGGCCAAAACATTGGCGCGGGGAAATATAGTAGGGCTATGTCCATAGCTAAAACGTCGGTTACGTTTACTTCAGGTTTTCTTGCCCTAGGAGCTCTACTTCTATTTGTTTTCAGCGATCAAGCTGTTTCATTTTTCGTTAATGAACAAGACGTAGTAGCTGAAGGTTCAAAGCTAATTCATGCGGTAAGTAGTTCAATACCGTTTTTCGGAATATTCTTTGTAGCAGGAGCTGTAGCTGCTGGATCAGGTCATACAAGGTTTGTTGCAGCACTTTCAACAGTAAGGCTATGGGTTTTGAGAATAGGGTTAAGCATACTACTAGCGTACATTATGAAAATCGGGTCTTTAGGAGTATGGTTAGCTATGGCTATAAGCAACATTGGAGCAGGCACTATTGCGCTAGCGTGGCTTATTAGAGGGACATGGCTTAGGAGGGTAATAGAGCCTTCCCCGAAGCTTACATTTAAAACGGCACGTCCAAGTCCAAAGTAAAGTTTAAATTCAATATACGTATGTTTTAGGGTTAAAGCTTAGAAAGTTAATACAGTCATGGAGGATGCATTGTGGTTTCCGAGGGAATCATAGGGTTAATGTACGCTGTTGTAGCTTTATTCTCCTTCGGCCTATCACCTTTACTTTACAAAGTTAGAATGAGGAATGACCTGCATGTTCTAGAGGCTAACACCATAAGGTCATGGGGCAGTATGGTTTTTAGTGTTTATTGGGAAGTTTTATTTAAGTTTATGGTTAAGTTCTTTTAGGGTTATGGGGTTTGCTGGTGTTGTGTGTTTAAAACCTTATATGGTTTCAGGTCGTAAATTAGTCTTGGTGACTGCCGGTTTCCGAGAACCGCTCCTGAAGAGCGGTGTGGGGGTCGGCGGTGACCGTGATGAACCCGAGGGTGATAAAGAATGAACATCAAAAACAATAAACTACCACCCTCGGGAGAACGGTGCGCTTATACTATTAACACCAATGCTTATAATGCCTTACATGCCATGGGAGCTCATGGTGTTCGTAGTTTTTCAGCATTAGCAGGTCCTATGGTTGGCGATACTTTCTTTCTCTTCTCGATCAAGAGAGTAGGTGCTTCAATAGCTACACCTTTAGCTAGCACCTATTCTCTATTGGTCGCTATAATGTCTGTTACGCTATTTGGTGAAAAATTAACAGCACCTAACATTTTAGGAGGATTCCTCATACTATCGTCCGTATGATTAGTTTATTTGGAAAGAAAAAATCTAGGTACTGGAAGTATTTTAGGGCCTATTGCAGGTCTTGGAGCAGCATTAGGCTACGCATTATCGATAATTTCAATGAACTATCTTTTGAATGGTGAAGTAGATCCTGTAGCTATAATTTATCTTAGAACACTACTAGTAGGTATTATGCTTACTTTACTTACTAAAGCACTTAATTTAGACGTTAACTTCATTGGTAAAAGCAGGAAGACATTGATTATCCTATCTAATGGAGAATTCTTCGGTATAGGTTTTAGAGTAATAATGCTACTTAACGCAATAACCTACTTAGGTTCTGGTAAAGCATCGTTTATTGCTTCAGCATCACCTGTTGTTTCAAACCTCCCTAGCAATTGCCTTACTTAGGGAAAAGTTCAGGGTGAGGATGGTTCTTGTAGCTATTCTAGTTTTTATCGGAGCTACTATGCTAAAATAATCCCGGACTCTATTACTGCTAATTACAGAACACTTAAAACTTGGGTAGCTTACTATATTAATGATTAATTTCAGGTGTCCTGTATGAAGCTAAGTACTTCAGATATTATTAAAACACTTGAAGTTCTTGCGAAAATACCATTATATGCTACTTTAGGTGTTGCAGCCAACAACCTAGTTTACCTATCCACACAAGAAGGTGTTAGAAGCTTATGGTCTATTGATCTGGAATCTAAGAAGGTAAAGAGGCTTACCGTAGAACCTGTACATGAGACAGCAATACCCGTAGCTACATCACCTTACACGGTGTTTACTAGAGATGTAACTAAGGGTAAAGAACTTCACAAGGTATTTTACGTGGATGTTAGAACTGGTAAGGAAGATCTTTTAGCCGACACCCCTCTAATGAGAATCTTTGGTACAGCGTTTAATGGGTCTTACGTAGCTTTTACTGGAGCCACAGCAGTAGATACTGCAATATATTTAGCTAAAATGGATGGTTCATGGGAGAAAATTGTTAAACTTGAAACATTAGCTTTCGTAACCGATGTTAGTAGCAAGTACGTAGTTGGTTTTGGTAATCTTAGGAAAAACCCGAAAACATATGAAATACTTACCTTAAACTTAGAAACTAATGAACTTAAAATTTACACACCTAAGGAAGGTTCTCAGAACAAACTACCTAGAGTACTTGGAGAAACAGTTCTATTTGAAAGCAATTTCGAAGGCTCAAATAGGCTATACCTCTACAACCCTGAAAGCAACGTTATTGAGAAAGTGAAATTCAGTTACGGAGACTACGATGTATATAATCCTACTGAACATGACATTTATGGCTGGACCCCTAATGGTAAAATATGGGCAGTAGGGAAGAAGAATGGTAGGTCAAAGCTCTTCATTGACGGCAGAGAGGTACCAACACCTACAGGTACAATACATGGCGTACCTGCATTCGTGGAGAACAAAGTATTTGTTGCAGTATCTAGTCTCGTACAGCCACCTAGAATATTAGAAGTGAATTTAGAGCATAGAGTATACAAAACTATAGTGGACAATGATTTACCTGAAGAACTTGGAAAGAGAATTGGCGAAGTAAAGTTTGTAAAATATAGGTCCTTTGACAATCTCGAAATACCTATGTATATTGTTGAAAGTAAAATAGCTTCTAAGCCAGGTCCAGGAGTAGTTTATGTTCATGGAGGTCCATGGGCTGAGGTAAGAGACTTATGGAGCATATTCATAGCATCATTAGTGACCACAGGGTACCATGTTTTAGCACCTAATTTCAGAGGTTCTACAGGATACGGTGATGACTTCAGAATACTCGACATCGGGGATCCTGGTGGTGGAGACCTCCTAGACGTTGTTTATGCTAGGAATTGGGGTGTTAAGAACGGTATTGTAGATGAAAGAAAGGTTGCTATAATGGGCTACAGTTATGGCGGATACATGACCCTCCTAGCTATGGGTAAACATCCGGGCTTATGGAAGTGCGGTGTTGCCGGGGCAGGTGTTGCTAATTGGGAAGAAATGTATGGACTTAGCGATGACATATTTAGGAAGTTCATAGAGGTGCTTTTTGCAGGGAAAAAGGAGTTGTTCATGAAGAGGTCTCCAATAACATATGTTGATAAAGTATCTGCACCGTTATGTATAATTCACCCACAAAACGATACTAGAACACCACTAAAACCCGTACTTAAATACATGGGTAAACTTCTAGAGCTAGGTAAAACCTTTGAAGCACATATAGCGCCGGATATGGGGCACTACATAGCTAAAATGGATGATGCGGTCAAAATACTTCTTCCAGCACTAATATTCTTGGAAAGATACTTGAAGAAGTAAGGCCAGCGCTCAGCCATTCTAATCATTAATAACTTTCATACCCGTTTCTCTCATCACCTAACTTAATATAGGAAACTTCCTAGTTAAAAACTCAGTGGCCTTGGGTTTCACACAATACTGCTATTTACAGGCTAAGTTTTGATCATTGACTTCCAGTAATTGCTCCTCAAACGAACTATTCACTTTCTTAAGAATTGTGTAGTATGTTTGTCCACATATTTAAACCAGCTTTGATTTAATGTTAAATTCTTAAGTAACGATTTACTATTTTCTAACGTTTATACTTAAGTATTGTAATGCTTTTCTTTTTACTTACTTTTTAAACTAGATAACCGCATATTACCTAGGTTTCAGCTGTAGCTGCTCGCACACGTAAGAATGTTACATTATTCCCTATCGTAACCTCAATTACGTAATTGTATAGCCTGAAAACTTTCTTATTGTCTAAACATGCTATTTCCGAAGCATTTATTTTCGCTAATGCCTTAGTGAACACCTCATAGAATTCTTGGGCATCTAAATCAGCATCCCACGTTATGTTCCAGCATAAAATCCATTTATCCTGTTCTCGATATAGCGCTAAGTAGTCTCCTCCCCATCCTTGAGCTGCCTTAAATGCCTTCTTCATATCTATTTTAGAAGCTAGAATTAGTAATATGTAGTATTCTCCCATAGAATTGACATATAGTGGTTCCCCATGTTTGCTCAAGCTTATCCTAACATTAACAGGTTCTTCCCTCTCCAAATACTTTTCAGGGTTTAGTACTTGCTCAGTACTTTCTGGAGGATTGGCATAGGCGTTATTTACTAGCTCCCATTCTCCCTTCGAATATAAATATTCAACAAAGCCTTCACCGAAAGTGTACGGGAAAAGTTTAAGAGCCATATAGGGTTCATTTACAGGAATACCTACTTTAGGTCTTGGAGGTATTCCAGATAAGTTACAGTAGAGATCAGCTACATAGTCAGCATCTCCTTCTACAAGGGCTAGAACAGCTAATTTACCATCTAAGGATGAAGGGTATTCAGGGTGGAAATAATGGTATTGGAGTATATGGGTTAGTTCATGAGCTAAAGCTCTCCTACTAACGGGGTCTTCAATGTTGAACACGTCCTTTACTACGTAAAGGGTATAGCCTACTGTTGCAGCCATAAACGATGCTGTCCATTTTCTCTCGCTTTCAACAATACTGAAGTTGGGCGGAACTAGGAGCGTAAGTTTAAACACTACTTCTTCATAAATCTCCTCTTCTGTTGGCTTAGTTGGTGGAGCCCAATGCTCTAAAACCCATTTAGTATCAATTACTTCTACATGAAACTCTTTAGGGAACCTAAGCCCCCTTATTTCCTCAACTCTAAGCTTAACATCGTTTATTGTTTCCAAAATTTTTCTTCTAAGTTCTTTGTTACTCGGTTGCGGTGTAAAACTAGGTGCTGCTAAGTAGTAGGCTATAACTATAATTGATAGAGCAATTACTGCAATGATTACTACTTGTTTCCTCACCATACACTATGCCCTATTGATAAATTATCTATGCCTACACAGTATTGCAGTATTACACTTAGTTTATATAGTTTAGCTTAATTTCTAAGAAGGAGTGCCCGAACATGTTATATTTAGACTACCCTGAACTTTCAGAGGAGATTAGGAAAAGATATAGACTCACTAGAGCCCCAATACTGTGGTTTGAAGAAAATAATTTTGCCTCGGAGAAGTCCCTAACCTCACCTCAAACCTTAATCATCTTAGGCGACGCATTGCGTTCTAAAGGATATAATGATGCTGGAGGATATGCTGATACCGGGTATGTACCTAACGCTCTAAGTCGGTTGAGAGAATGGGTTACGCTAGGTAAACCTGTCAACTTTACCCATTTAACATGCCTAGTTTTCTCTACATTGCAAAATATATCAGGCATTTTAGGTTTAGAATATAATTACATGGTATTTACACCGAGCATTACAGACCCTAGAGATAGGTTTCTTGTAGAAACAGGTAAATTCTCCAAGAAAGAAGCAGAATACATCACTAATCTATGCGGTAAGTATGGATTAAAGTGGTTTGGCGAACCCAAAAACCCTGTTCTTTTCTCGGAATGGTCCTGGGAAACAGAAGAGCTTCTAAAGTTTATTAATGGCATTGTTGAGATAATTAGAAGAGTCTAATTAGTGAGCTTCATCGCAATTATAGCAGTAATACATACTCTTAATTCTCTCCTACATATAGTTAAGTAGTATTTAATACCCTTCTTAGAAGATCGAAGAAGTGATGTTTAGCGGTGATATATCTCATACCTATACTCCTGGTTTTAGCATTTATAGCAGGCCGTTTTAATGTAGGATTTAAGTGGGTTGGCTTAATCGTGGGGTTATCGTCTTTAGTGTGGTTTTCGAAGACTCTGACTATAACTCAAGAACAACACATTTTACCTGCTATCCTACTTGTTATCTTCTTTGCGTCGGCGACTCTGCTATCTTCATATATAGCCCACTACATCGGCAAGAAGTAGTTTTTGATATTTTCCAATTAGCTTATATAGCATAATTCAGTTTAGGAATTAACTGTATCTTAAAGGAGATGCTTATGGGGAAAGCTCTTGATATTTCGAGGGCAGTATTTTCGCCAGGTAAGGAACTTTTAGGGCTTGTAATAAAAGCCGCTAATAGACCTGAAATTATTCAGTCCCTAGCTGGGCTTCTTAAAAAACACGGTACTAAGACCATGTATATTCACGCTATTAGTGCTGGTGAAGATCTAGAATTAATGGTTTACCTTGATATCTCGAAAGCTAAGGTTAAAGTTGAAGAAATAGTTAAAGATG
>Ga0190310_1000189_pt1 | contig 22724 bp, 32 predicted proteins | sample 48700778_MG_FD_165059 | JGI IMG/M metagenome (GOLD analysis project Ga0190310, IMG submission 165059) | Hydrothermal vent sediment bacterial communities from Southern Trench, Guaymas Basin, Mexico - 4870-07-7-8_MG | ecosystem: Environmental > Aquatic > Marine > Hydrothermal vents > Sediment ... | reverse complement strand
CATCTTTCCTATTAAATCATTAATACCATTCATAATATCAGAGGATACTTCTTTTACTTTTTCCTCATCTTTAAACACACCCTTTTCAATAGGAATATGAAAAGCATTAATTCCTTTAACCCCACTCTTATCAATATCAATTACATACACATGGGGATTATGTTGTTTCTGATCTTTTTTTGTTCTGGTTACACTTCCTGCATTAATTAAAATTTTGCCATTATTCTTTTCTACAAATTCCTGATGATTGTCTCCTGATAGAATTAATTTATAATCATGTTCCCTGAGTAAATGAAAAGCTCTTTTACATTCTGTTTTCCCTTCCAGTATAGAATTTTCTTGTATTACCATTTCATGTGTAATTAAAACATCTGCCTTTCCATAATAATTTTCTCCCCATGTGTTACCCCAAAAGGAAATACCATCAATTTTAATATAACCAAAAAAGGTTACCAATCCTGTTGAGATTAAAATTCCCAATGGAGTATTAACAAAATCAGGATTATGAAAGTGCATATCATGTTGCCCTGCTATTACATAAATTTTAATCTTGTATTTTTTTATCAAATCTATTAATCTATTAATTAAAAAGTAAGGCTCTTTAGGAGAATCAAAAACATCTCCTGCAATAAAGAGAATTCCACCATTCTCTTTTGCTGTCTGAAAAATAAATTCTAATTTCCTGAACTGGGTTTCAATAAAATCATCTTTCCTACAACTGGGTCTCCTTGCCATTAAATGCAAATCCGATATTGAACAAAATCTCATTTTGTTTCTCCTTTGTAAAATAATTTTTCTATAACTTTCTGATTTTGAGTTGCACTGCTTGTACATCTATGTTCAAAATTTGCTATTTCTTGTAATGGAAAATCATAACTACTTACAAATATTTTATAAGGACATTCTTTCACCCATTGTTTAAATTCTTCAATGTTAAACTTTTCTTGATATTGACTTGTATTTTCATAAGGAGGATCGCAATATATTATTGTTTTATTTTCAGGAGTTATTATTTTTACATCTTTGTAACTTTTGTTTGTCATATTAAAAGAAACAGAACTCTGAAGCCTTTCAAGATGTTGAAGCCTTTCAAGATGTTCACAACGGAATTTTTGTCTTTTTACTTGAGCCATAACAAATAATCTTCTTTCTTGGATCGAATCTTCATTGAAAAGAGTTCTATTCATTGAAATATTTGTATTGTATTTCTGATTAAATTCTTTTAAAGACTTTTCATTTTTATCAACAATTATTTCATGTAGTATTCTTTTATCTTCTTCAATCTTTCTGCTGTACATATAATCTTTTTGGTTATTTGCAAAACTCCAAACAACTTTTGTTAATCCTCCAATCCAATCATCTTTATTTTTATTCTTATTAAATTTTTCTTTACTTATCCATTTATAAAATTCTTTTGTTACTCCATCTTTTTGAATCTTTTTTAATAATTCAACTACCCCTGTGTTTAATTCGTTATAGAAAACTTGCTTAATTTGAGGGTATTTTGTAAATTCAAGACTAATTGCCCCTCCACCTCCAAACAAATCATAAACATTTTCAGTTTCAGGAGAGTACTTCAATATTGTTGAAACAATTTTTCCTGCCAATTTCTTTTTACTTCCCATATAAGGAAGCCCTAAAGCTTGTTTCCACATAATGGGCATATCTCTACCTCTTTATAAAAATCATCAATATCCTTTTGCCTTTTCCGAATATCAATCTTTTGTAATTTGTTTTTAATTTTATTTTCCTTGTTTATAAAACCCAATAATTCCCTTTTTGTGTCTTTCAATTCTACACTCTCATTAAACAGTCTTACAAGGGATTTTAAAACACTTTCACATTCAGGTATATGGTAGTACTCATTTTGTTTTAAAACTCCTTTTTGATACCTTTCTGTAAGCGTTTTCAAGTCAGATTGGACTTTTATTAAAGATAATCTTTCTTGTTCTTGCTCTTGCAACATATTTTGAATATTATAGCACTCCTCCAAACCAGAAATATCAATTTCATTAATCTGGCAAGTAATATTCAAATGTTTCTCAAGCAAATCTCTTAATTCTTTTTGCCTATCCTGAATAACTATTTTTCTATTCTGATTTTTCTTTATGTAATTGAAATCATCTCTTGCATCTTTAACCCATGCTATAGTTTTTATTTTCTCTTTTGTTTCCTGAATTTCCTTTTTTTTATTTTTCAATAAAGTCTTATTTCTTCTTACATCATCATTGGATTTTTTTAGAATTGTATTCATTTCATCTAATCCAACAACTTTATTAAAATATTTTCCCACTTCTCCTGGGGATTTATCTAATAAGAAAAATTGTTCTTTTTGTTCTTGGATATTTACAGGAAGCATATTTATTAAATTTTTAACCTGATCAGGAACATTTGTTCTTAAAGCCTCATATTTTTCCCTATTAACTATGTATCTATCAAAACTTTTCCCCTTTTTTCTTATTACTGTACCTTCAGGAAAATCTATTTCTATCTTCATATTTTCTTTTGGTTTCATAAAATGAGAAAGAAAAGCATCTCCTTGAGGTCTATTTCTAATAACTTTATATATAGCTTTAAAAATAGCTGACTTACCGTGATTAGAAACCCCAGTAATAACATTAATCCCTTCAGACAATTCCAATTCTGTATTTTTATGAGATTGGAAATTCTTTATTTTTATTTTTTGTATCATTTTAGATATTTTACCTCTATATTGAACTGTTTAAACAAATCTTCTAATTTTTTAGTAAGCTTCCCTGATTTTGGAAATTGTAATGGTTTTCTTTTTGGATATTTTTTTTGATATTCTTTGTTTAGTTTTTTGAAACAGTTTTTTTGTAATTTACGTGGCTTGGGTGCTTCAGAAGGGTGAATATATATGGTTTGTTGTGCAGATAAATACTTAGATATATTAATTAAAATTTCAGGAAGGTTTTCTTTTGATATTCCATATCTAATGGAATTATTTTCTATCTTAGCAAGGAAGACATTGCAATTAGAACAAATAACCCCTCTGCACCTTCCTGTTCCGTGTATTCTTTTTGTATGGTCATGGTCAAGGGTTGGTCTTTCTACTTTTCTATTACAAATAGGGCATAACCCCTTCTGTTGTTTTAGCAATTTCTCCCGGATTTTCTTTATATCCTTTTGCTTTAACTGAATAAGATTATGCCCCATTTTACTCTACCTATTCATCCATTGTTCTAATCCTTTTTTAACCTCCTCTTGAACATCATTCCTTATTTCTACCAATTTTTTTTCAAGTTCCCAATCCTTGATATCTTCTTCAATTTCACATGAGATAAGAACTGGTTCATAATCTGATTCCTGAACTGTTTTCTGACATTTAATAGTAACTTTCATAATTTCTCCGATTTTTAAAATTTTGATTTACGTTTAGGTTTAATCTTCTCTTCTTGTTTTTGCCATTCTTCTTCAACTAAATCTTGTAATTCTTCCTCCAGAGAATTACTTTCTATAAATTCAATTACACTTGCTCTATCTGTTTTTCCTTCATATGGAATACTAAAACAAGATAAATCCTCTTCTGTTAATTTCTTTTTAGGACCAAAATACCAATCTAACATAGAAGAAATATCATCTATCCCATAATTAAAAAGAATAGTAAACATTGCTTTTCTATATGGAAGAGCAACCTTACTTCTTTTTACATCTGCTTCAACCTTGACACCATATGTCAATTCCCTTCCCTTAACAACCTTTTTCATCTTTTCAACTTGGCGGAACCAACAAACCTGATGGGTATAAAAATCAAGGGCTTTCCCCCCAGTTCTGGTTTGTTTTGCCCCAAATGTAACCCCTATTTTATCCCTTGTTTGGGAAATTATCATAAGAGTTGCATCTTTTCCATCCATAGCTGTACAAATAGAAGGGAAAAAATGACGTGTTCCATATTTCTGTTTAGTAAGATCGTACCCATCTTTACTTTTTTTATCTTTATTTGCAGATTCTACAAAATTATCATAGTTTTCCTCTGCCTTTAAAGCATCCCAAGAATCAATAACATAAAGAAGAGATGTTCCTTTCTTTAAATGTAAAACCCTACGTGAAAAATCTCTTCCTGTTTGCTCAATAAAAGGAATATTAATCCATTCTATATTATCATAAAAATCAACACCATACATAGCAGGAACAGGAAAATCCATAACAGTTTCTACATTGTTATAAACTACTTGAACCTCCTTAACTTTAGGAAAATTAATAGACTCATTTCCTTCCATGCCATAAAAAAACCTGGCAGAAGCTTCAAGAGCTGCAAGAGATTTTCCTGCACTCCCATCAGCAACAATATTTACAATTCTTCCTCTTGCCCAACCACCATTTTTACCTTTACCTGACAGGGCAAGATTTAAAGTAGTACTCCCCGATGTGATAAATTCAACAGGTGTTTCTTTTTTCTTTGTTGAATTTATCACATCTTTAATATCTTCAGTTGTATTATCAATTATATCAGCCATAATTATTACCGATTATCATCCAAATATTCATCAACAAAAAACTTCAGATCTTCGTCATCATATTTTTTAAAATCGTATCCGAGTTCATCATCTAAAGGAACATTATGTTTTTTTATAAAAATCTTCAATTCTTTTCTACTCATACTTTCAGTATCAGGGACATCTTCTGAGGTTTTAGAAACTGTATTTTCCTCTGTTGCATTTTCGGTTATATCTTCTTCTGTTGTCTCTTCTTCTATTATTTCTTCTTTCTTTTTGTTTCTGTTTTTTCTTCTCTCTTTAAAGGTAGAGACAGAAGATTCTTCTTTCGATTCTTCTTTAGGAGTAGAAGAATCGAAAAAATCTTTATATATTTCATCATAGGAAGGTATATTGAGAATCTCATCCAAAATATACGTATCCTCAAGATATTCTTCCAGATCATAGTCCCTGTCAACAAAACGATGTCCAGTATATGTCGGAAATACCTTATCTTTTCCTGTTTTTTTTGAACCAATTGAAAATGCTATTGTTTTACCATCTGTTGTTTCAAGAGCAAAATCAATATAGGGATCAACATCTTCCATACCCGCTCTGATTGGTTTTTTCATAATAGGTTCAAGCAACTTCCCCATATAATGATATGAAACTTCAAAAACCTGTACCCCTTTGTCTCTTTCTTTTTCGGAATCCTGAACTACAACATTATACAATTCTCTTTTTTTAGGAAAGAAAACTTTATAATCATCATAATCTTCCCCTTCTTGTTTCATTCTCGCAGCATGTTCACAAATAGGGCATCTTCTGTCTTCCCACCCAGGAATGGTTTTAGGACAAATATATGTCTTTTCATCAACTCCTACTTTATAATGAACCCCAAATGAAAACATATATGTTCCTTCTTCTCTCGCTTCAGGAGTATCATTCTTTCCTGCAAAATAAGGAACAACGTCAACCATATGTTGTCCTTCTTTTGGTTTCCATCTCTGTACTTTTAAATCCCCCTTAAAAATACCAGAACCGCCCTGTGCCTCTTCCTCTTGTCTTTTTAATCTTCTTCTAATTCCTCTTGCAAATTTACTTTTGACCATTGTTTTTCTCCTTTGTTTTGTTATTACTCCTACTTGAATTACTTAAATAATCCATATAATTAAAAATTTCCCTTTCTTTGAACTCCTGTTTAGTTTTAAAAAAACCATAAAAAATTAATCGAAACAAAATATATACTGTTAATATTAACAACATAAAACATAATATTGTTAAAAAGACAAAAATAATACTATCCATGCTTTTTTGCCTCCATTCTTTCTTTCAATGTTGTTCCACCTTTCTTTACAGAAGAATTTCCTTCCAATTCAGAATAGAATCCCCCTATTTGTAATTTAATTGCATCTGCTATTCCTGATTTCTTATGAGATAAACTAACCAAAGCCGCTCTGTATATTTCTAGATCATTAATGGTTTTAGCAAGATCATTTACCTTTTCTTCTGTTTGTTTTGCTAAATCCTCCTGAAGTTGAACAAAATCAGGATTGGTAACAATGACAGAATTAATAGAAGCCTCTGTAAATTTCTTTATCCCGAACATCTTTTGAAACCTCTCAGGGTTTCCTCTGATTTCAAGATCCATATTTGCTCTTGCCTGGTCGATTTTTAATTTTGCTTCTGCTTTAAAGAGTTTTAACTGTTCTTCTTTTTTAAATTTATCTTCAGAAGCATTAGCAAACTTTTTGGCGTACTTGAAATACAAGTTAGGAAAATCCTTGCATTCTGTATGTAATGAATATAAATTTATTTCTAAATCCTTTTCAAAATCATTTTTCCTCCTTTTTCTTTTATTATAACAAAAAATTCTCTTAAAATGGTTTATTTTTTTTATTTTCCTGTCGAATATTTTCAGTTATATTTTTAGTTATATTTTTTAATATATCTCGATTTATTGCAACAAAAGATAAAGCATCCTCTGATGACATTCCAGCATTTATAGCTTTCTGATAAACATTTAAACTTAACTCTGCAATAAAATTATTTAAATGTTCAAGGTAAGGTTTCATGTCCTTTGAATAAGAATGAACAATCACCATTAGCTTTTTAAAAATTGGTTTATATTCTTCTGCATTTAACAGTCCCTGTAAAATCTGTTCTATTATTTCTTTTTCCACAATATCTCCCTTGAAAAATTCTTTTTATATTTGTTTTTACCAATAACAGCCAGTCTGTCTGCTCTTTCATTACCGGCAATCCCTGAATGTCCTTTTACATGAATTAAACTTAATCTTTTTACAATTTTTAAATCCCTTACTTTTTTAATTCTTTCTCTTGTTACTTGAATTATTCTCTTGTTTTTAACAATGTTCCAATTAAGATTTTCTAAAGCCCCAATACTATACTGGGAATCAGAGAATAATTTAATCTCTATTTTCTCCTTTGAATATCTGACATGATTAAATAAAAATGTTATAGCCACTTTGATTGCTAACAATTCAGCATAATTATTTGTTTTCTTTCCTATATATCTTGAAATTTCATGATTTATTCCCCTTTCAAAAAATACCCCAATTCCTGCATCCCCTGGATTCCCAGTACATGCTCCATCGGTATAAATATGAATCTTTTTCATAAAATAGCCTCAATTGGCATATATTCAATCTCAATTTCAGCTTCTATAATCATGTCTTGTGCTGTTTCAAAATTAGTTCCCCATCTTTTTAATTGATCTTTAGTTGGTTTTATTGTAACTATCTTTTCTATCCCAGACTGGATAATAAGAGAAGTGCAATTAGAACAAGGTGGCATAGGATATACATATATTGTACATCCTGAAAGTTCTCTTTTTGCAAATAAAATAGCATTAACTTCAGCATGTATTACCCTTCTATATTTTTCTTCTCTATCATTATAAAATGCAATATTGTCTTCTACATACTGTGAGAACCCATTAAATCCAACAGAAATTACTCTTTTATCTTTTATTATAACTGCCCCACATTTTGTTGATGGATCTTTACTCCATGTAGAAACCAATCGAGCCATTTTCATAAACCTGATATCCCATTTGCCAAATTCCATAATTTTACCTCCCGGAACTCCCAATTCCATTACTCCCCCTTGAAGTATTCCTAATCTCATTAGTTTCTGTATATCTACTAAGATTTACAGGAATAGTTAATAATTGTGCAATCCGATCCCCTTCTTGAACTTCATAAACCTTATATCCAAAATTTCTTAAAAGAACCCTGATTATCCCCGTATATCCTGAATCAATAACCCCTGCATTACAACACTCAATATCATGCTTTAAAGCCAAACTGCTCCTTCCTTTTATTATTCCAACAAAACCAGGCGGGATAGTAACATGTAAATGTGTATTAATAATGGTTTTCCCCATAGAAGGAATAAAAGCATTATAAGGGCATCTAATATCCAATCCTGCATCATTCTTATATTTCTTTGTAAGATTCTCATTCTGGAAAGGAATATGGTCATTCATCATCTTCATCATTCTTCTTCTCCAATGTTTTTTATAAAATCAAAACCACATATAACATTATTTAAACTAATAGCACTTTTTTCTATAAAAGCAATATTACACATTTTTAAACATTCATCACAAGGTTTTATATTTGTGCAATTTGAATTTTTATCACCACAATATGAAGTTAGTAACAACACAGGAGTTAAATCGTTATTATTTCCTAACATATGCAATTTTTCTTCTACTTCTTTTTGAAATTGCTTTATCCTTTTCATCATAGCTTTAAATTCCTTTTTTTTCAAAATAAACAATCTTAAACCCCTTCTGCTTATTTTCTTTTACAATCCTATTAAAGTCATCTTTTGCAACATCTTCTGTTGACTTCTTTTTATTTTTTGTTTCTTGTTCAAAATAAGTATTTTCTTCAATAAAAGTTTTTTCACCTTCTATCCCCCATGTTTTTAACAAAGTATCCCCATTTAAAATCAAAGTCATAAACTCAATTTTTCCTTCTTCATTTATTTTTTCTAATCTTATAAACATGATTTCTCTCCCTTTAATAATTTAGGCAATGGCATCCAAAAAATAGGAGGTTCTCCATCATCCTCAAAACTACTATTATCATGCTTTCTCCAAGGGTCTAATGGTCTATAATCATAATCCCAATGTCCAACACTACATCTTAAAGGAGTTGTAATATAACCACTATCTCCAAACAACAAAATATATGTTCCATCTTTTGGTGCAGTTTCTATTGGTAATAATTTCATTTCCATAATTTTCTCCTTTAATCACAAATTGAACTGTAACAAGCCAAAACCAACCCTGACTTACCAGTTTCAAAAAAATTATCCCTGAAACATTCCATAACGACCGCTGCTTGTCTCTTTCCTGTTCTTAGTAAAACAACACTCATATAACCTAATATTTTCCTTCTTACTGTTTCTGGGTCTTCTCTTATGCTATTTACAACCTTTGCTATAATTTTCCAATTTTCCCTTTTTAATAAAAGTTTACATAATGTATTAACCTCTTCAGAAGCATCAGAGACAATATAATTTTCAATAAGTTTTTCTCTTTTATTTTCATCTACTTTTAAAACCTTCTCCAGTAAAGTTAATATCTCACGTGGAATAAACTCTGTTGCTTTTAAAATCCCATTTATAATTTCTTTATCCAATTCCTGATTTTCTTTTTTGAGAATACTCTTAATAAACCTTCTACCTATAATCAAAGATAAAGGAGAAAACCTAAATTGAGAACAACGGGATTTAACAGGTTTTAATAATTTTTCAGGATTTGTTGTACAAAGAATAAAATAAGTATTTCTGGGAGGTTCTTCTAATATCTCAAGAATAGCCTGCTGAAATGCTTTACTTGCCCCTTGAATCTCATTAAGGATAATAACGGTAGGTTTGCCATCAGGAGCGGCATATCTACAATCATCAATCATTTGTCGTGCAGCATCAACTCCTGTAGTATGGGAAATATTCATCTCTCTTAACCCAAGACCAGTACCCAATTCCTTTGCTATAATCCTTGATGCTGTTGATTTTCCACAACCTCTATCCCCATACAATAAAAAAGTAGTAACCCTCTTTTCCTGAACTGTTTTTTCTAATGCTTTTAATTCATCAACATTTCCAAACATTTCCTCAAAGGAGGAAGGTCTATATTTTCTTGCTAAAGGTAAATTATTCATTTATTTCTCCCATTGGTGTTTTTTCTTTGTCCTCTTCCATCCTTTTTCCCGTCGTGCATGCCAAATATCATCCCATGCACTGGGCAAAGAATTACATGATCTTTTCCCCCTAACGTATTTTTTATACTTAAACCACATTTTTCTTTCTTGGGTAGTTCTCATGCATCTTACACACGGATGAATAGAATTCTTTCCTTTTCCCGTATAAGGCACTGGATCATACCTATATCTAAACAATTTTCCAAAATAAATCCATCTATAAGAATCTTTCTTTTTATATATTCCCAAATCATTATAACCATAATCAAAAACCCTTGATTTCTTTTGTACTCTTTGTTTATATTTCATTTTTTATCCATTTTTTACGGGTTATTCTCTATTCTCCATTTCCTGAACAAAATGTTTAAAAATTTCTTTCAAGATATTCTCTTTAACATTCGTAATTACAGGAACTCTTTCTTCTTTAGTCGGATCAAGATAAATTAAACAAAATGCAACTTTATTCTTTTCTTCATTTCCAAAGAAATTATCCAGCATGTTAAAAAGTTTCTCATTTTGTTTCTTTTTCTTTTTTGTAATTTTCTCAATGACTTTCTCATTAATTGTTTTAATCTGTTCCACAATTCTCTCCTTTTTATAATTTAATTTCCAAAGAACAAGAAAATAATTTGTCTTTTTCACCCATAACTTGACATCTTTCCAAAAAAACATCCGAAATTTCACAACCTGTTTCTTTTTCAAAATTCATCATTTCAAATAAAATTTTTTCTGCCAATTCTTTTTTCTTTTCAATTGCTTCCTTAATTTCCATAATTTATTCTCCTTTTAAACTGATTTAACCCCTCTCTGAGTATATCTAAATTTTCCTCATGATATAATGCACTTGTCGGATGCAAACAAAATATTACCCATGCTTTGTATTCCTCAAACCACATTACTTTACCATTTTCTTTCATTATACCACTTTTTTGCCCCAAAAATGCCAAAAGATTTATATTCCCGAAAGCAAGTATAATTTTTGGCTGAATAATCTCAATTTCCTTTTTAAGAAACTCAAAACAAAATTTAACCTCACTTTTACTTGGAGTTTTTGTCTGAGAAGGGAAACACTTACACACATTTGTAATACAGAAATCACTGCGTTTAAGCGGCTTTAATTCATCCCATAATAGCTTCCCCGTTTTGCCGACAAAAGGCTTTCCTTGTATATCTTCCCGATAACCTGGCGATTCTCCAACAATCAATATGTTATACTTTCCTGTAACTGTTTTTACAGGTTTACTTGCTTGTTTCCCCAATGGACATAAATTACAATCTTCTCTTTGAATTTCCTTAATTTTCCTTTTTTGGGCAAGTGTCAATTTCTGAATAGCATCTTCAGGGATGTATTTCCCTTTTAAAAGATCCTGATTGGAAAATCCTTTCACACTCCCTATAAAATCAAACAATTCAGGATGGGTTATTCTTATATCATTAGAAACAGGAAAACAAAAATAACTCTGTGCTGTTTTAGGAATATCATCTGAGTATGCCCCTATTCCCTCAAGCATTCCTTCTAAATTAGTATCATTTTCCTTTGCAAAATTAAAGAAAGAAAGTTGTCTTTTTTTAGCTAAATTTGCTGCTTTTTTTGCTTCTTTTTCTCCTATCCCTTTAACTTCCTTAAAAGGTGCATACAATATCCCATCTTTTATTTTCCATTTATTCGCATCAGAAACCCCAATCTTAGGAAGTTTAATTAATATTCCATGTGTAAAACCCCATTTAATCAAATCTTCTTTTTTATCTTCTTTCCCGTATGTCATATTTGCACATAAAAACTCTAATGGGTAATGATATTTCAACCATGCTGTCTGGTAACCAAGATGTGCATAAGCAACACTATGACTTCTATTAAAAAGATATTTACTTGCATTTTCCATAACATGCCAAAAATCTTCTGCTTCCCTTTCTGAAAAAGATTTTTGTTCTACGCATCCCTTTACGAAAATTTCTTTATAAGGTAACATTTCTTTAACATCCCTCTTTTTCCCAATAATTTTTCTAATTTTATCTGCAACTGTAAAAGGCAACCCTGCCATACGGGTAATAACAAACATTAAATCTTCCTGAAATATAGCTTGTCCATATGTTGCTTTTGTAATATCTTCATAAATAGGATGATCTTTGTTCCATTGTTTACCATGTTTTCGTTCTATATATTCATCTGCCATGCCTGATTCAAGAGGGCCTGGTCTAACCAAAGCAATAACATCAATCATATGACTAAAACTCTCTATACCCATTTTTTTAACAAATTTAGTAATATGGGGTGTATTCATTTGAAATATACCAGCAGTTTCCCCTTTAGACAACATTTTAAATATCTCTGATTCATTAGGTTCAAGATAATTCAAATCAAGTACTTCTTTGCCATTTGCTTGTATTAAATCTCTTGCTTCTTTTATGATTGTAATTTGATTCAAACCAAGTAAATCTAATTTAAGTAAACCTTGTCTTTCAGCATCTCCTTTTGCCCAATTTACAACTATTGTTCCTCTTCTTTTTGCAAGATAACACTGCCCTGATTGTGTTAAATCTTCCTTAGAAACAATAATAGCAGAAGCATGTTGTGAAGCACCCCTGATAGTTCCCTCTAAAGTTTTACAAACACTTATTACATTTTTGTATTTTTCTTGAAATATCCTTCCTTCTTCTGTCTCTAAAAAATCAGAAATAGAATCCCCATTTGAAATGGCTTTTGTAGCATTATTAACTTCTGAAAGTGGTACTTCAAATACCCTTGAAACATCTCTTAAAACACCTTTTGCTTTCATCTTCATAAATGTAGAAACACCAGATATATTATTTTCCCCATATTTTTGTATAAGATATTGTCTTATTTCCTCTCTTTTTATATCAGGAACATCTATATCTATATCTGCCATATCACCACGATCTACATTAAGAAACCTCTCAAAAATAAGATTATATTTAATAGGGTCTATTGTTGTTATCTTTAAAAGATATGTAATAATAGACCCAGAAGAACTACCCCTACCAGTTGAAAGAGCAATATCGTTCTTTCTACACCAATTCAAAAGATCGTATACAATCAGAAAATAATCAGAAAGATTTAATTTCCTGATAACTTTAAACTCTTTAATGAACCTTTTATAGTAAATCTCATTATTTTTTATATCATCATGGAAAATATCTTTATATCCTTGGAAACATAACTTTCTTAAATTGGCATTGCTGCTTAGTTTTGGAAACACTTTTGGAGATGGAAGGGAAATAAATTTATCATATATCCTAAAATCTTTACATAGTTCGGCAACACGAATAGTATTTTTAATTGCCTGTTTAGCTTTAATAAGTGGAAAATTTATATTTTTAAATTTATTAAGAATATAATCAGAATCACATAAGAAAAGATCATCAAGATTAAATTTCCATCTTTTAGGATCATTCCATGTAACTTTTCTTTGTATTGCTAATAAAACCTCTTGGGCTTGGGCATCCTCTTTATTTATATAATGAGAATCAAAAGTTGCCACCATAGGTACTTTAGTTTCTTTATGTAAATCCAAGACTATTTTATTTAACTTTATCTGCTCAGGAAGATCATGTGGCATTATTTCTAAAAAAGTATCAGTTCTTCTATAAACATCTTTAAAAAAATTAATACCACCCTCCTTTGTTAAAAAAGAAGAAGAACAAGCTGTCATAATTACTAACCCTTCGCAATGATCTAAAACCTCTGAATATATCATTCTTGGTTTTCTATAAAATCCTTGTAAGTTAGCAAAAGTTAATAAATAACATAAATTTTTCCAACCTGTTTCATTCTTAACTAAAAAGGTAATATGTCCCGGTTTCTCTTTTAGACTCAAATCATTTATTATGTAACCCTCACAGCCAATAATAGGGGTTATTCCCTCATTTATGCATGCTTTCTGAAAGGCAATAACCCCATCAATATTTCCATGATCTGTCAAGGCAACATATTTCTGATTTAAACTCTTAATCTTATTGGCAATCTCATTTGGTTTAGAAACACCATCAAGAAGGGAAAAATGGGAATGTACATGAAGATGACAAAAATCTAATTTACCTGACATGTTTTCTCCAAATTTATCAATATTATAATTTTACTCTGCTATTTTCATTATAATGGTACTTACTGTTTCTTCAACAAAAACAACAAAGGTTTTAGTTTCAATAAAATATTCACAAGTTCCTGCTACAGGTTTTAAAAATTTATAAGAAAGACAAAATTCATTAATGCCTTCAGGAAATTCTTCTTTAGGACAGAACAATTCTCCTTGTATTTTTCCTCTATTGTTCTGTGTAGAAAGCAATAATCTATCTTTATCTGGCGTAAAAACAATGCCATCCACAAATTTAGAACCCGGAAGAAAAACACTAACATTTTCTAATACTTGTTTAAAATCTCCTTGTACTTTAAATTTATTATCATCATCCGGCATATTATCATCAAAGAATTTAAGAATAACATCCGTAAGTTGTGTTTCTTCTGTTCTCTTTATACTGAAAATTATATCCCCGGTTTTAAATAAAATAAAATTTTCTTGAATCTGGTATTCTTCAGGATCAACAATTGTTAAAATTTTTAAAGTTTCAGCAGGAATAAGACACCTTTCCATTTCACCATCTAACGTGGCAAATATCATAACTTTATTGTTTGTTGCATATACTTTATCCTTATCAATAATAAAACTATAATTTTCAGCTCTGGCAGCATCTCTTACTTTTTGTGTATATGGTTTTACCCTCTGCAAACAAGAAATAAAATTAATAGGTAATGGTTTAAATTCGCTCGTTTCAGAAAAATCTTCATCTTTAAATTCAGGAATATCTTCATCAAAAATATCATTGGTTAATGCTAATTCTGCTTTAACATTTTCTGCATTTATTTCTAATACATTCTCTTTAACAATTATTTCATAATCGTTTCCTGTGTTTTTCACTATAGAAAAAATATCAGGTGAAACACCAAATGCCTCTTTTATATTATTTTTGAATCTATAATTCAAAGAACAGAAATTATTAATAGCAAATAACCCATTTTTATTAAACACAACATTATTGAAAGTTGATACCGGGTTATTTTTGTCAATTATATTATAGGCTGCGTTTAAAGCTGTTTCCATTTCTACTAAATCAATATTTAAGATTTCCATAATTATCTCCTATTATTGGTATTTTTTGTTTTTGGTTTATAAAAAGTTGTTTCACAATCAAGAACCGGTTGACCTATTTCTAAAAATCCAAGACAATATAACATCAAATTACTTGTTTTTCTATGCCGATGCAATAACTGTCCCAATCTTCTTGTTTCCACTTCTTTTTCTTCTTTTGTTTGATTAATACTAAACTTAGCGTCTATATGAGCATTTTTTCTTTTATCTTCACTGGCATCATCTACATCTTGTACCTCCTTCCCAAATAATCTTCTTGACTGTTCCCCTGTAACTAAAAGAACATGTTTTTTTTGTGCTAATTGTTTTGCTTTTTTCCAATTATAATCTATCTTATCCCTGCCAAACAAACCTGATTCTTTACAATCAAGAATATCAATATAATCTAAAACTATCATATCTGGATAAAAACCAATATTGTTCTCAAGAGAAGTAACATACTGTTCAACATCATTCATAGTTGCTTCCATAGCATTAAATGACTTAACAACAAGATCACATCCTGGATATAAAGCTTTAAACCTTTTAATTTTCTTTCTTTTTAAAGAATTGGTTAATTTAGGAACTCTTATTTCTTTAAACCATGTCTCAGGTTGAAAATCCATCCATTCAGTTGGATGATTTCTACAAAAAGTACACGGTTTATAATCAGAAAAAGCTTTAGGGGGAGGATATTGTAATTTTTCACCGTTATAATAAATATTGATTCTATTTGTTCTACAAGTCTTATTACACTCTCCATTTTGATTATGTTCACAATCCATAACAGGATAAATATTAATCTCTTCTGGTTCTGCGTATGCCCCTGTTAATCTATTGTATATTCTTTCTTCCACTTCGTATTGGCTCATTTCCAGAGATATAAAAAGGACTTTTCTATTTTGTTCTAACCCCAGAAAAGCCATTTCGTTCATCATGAAACTTTTACCACCCTTTTCGGGAGCTTGGAAAGAAACAAGCCATTCTTTCCTCATATCTCCAAGAAAATTACCTAACTTTCCACATTCGTCTTTAGAAAGAACTAATGATTCTTCTCTTTCTGAATATAAACTTATCTTTTCTAATGGTTTTGAAAAAGTAAATAAAGACGGTTTTTGTACTGATAATTGTTTTATTTCTGCTTCTACTTTTCCCTCTAAATCTTCAATGCTTCCTTTTTCTATATTTCTAAGATTAGAAAGAAATTGAGAATACAATTTCCTTTTAAAAAAATCTTTGGTTTTGTCAATCAAATAACTGATATTGACATCAGGGTTCTCTATATATTTATCTGAAAGGTTAGAAAGAAAATTTCCAATATTTTCCCTAACCTCTACTTCCATATCCAAAGCTTTCTCTTTGAAAATAATCTCTATATATTTATTAGGCGCTTGATTATACTGTTTGAAATAATCAAGACACCATCCTGCAATATGAGAAATATAATCAGAAGAGAATAAACTTGTATTTATAAGAGTACAAGTTTGAGATATAAAAGAAGTATTTGTAATTAAATTTATTAGAATCTGCTGTTCAATATCTGTATTGACTTTCTCTCTTGTAATTCTTAACATAGTTATTTCATTTCCGCATAAAAAATTCTAAAAACCATATTTTGAATTTCCTCATCTGTGAACTCCCTTGTTCTGGTGTCCCTAAATTGAGGAATAAAAGCTAAAACCCTATCTCCTACTTTTAATTTTAAATTTTTCCTTCCAAATAATCTCTCTGGCTTCATATGTAATAAGACACCTAACATATCAGCAGTATTTCTATGACCTACATTTCCATGAAAGAAATTGTTAGCTTTGGCTATTCTATAACCTGTATCAAAATCAATTTCATGAAGCTCCATAATTGGTCTAATATTGCTATCTAACATTGCAGGTGATATTGTAGTTGTTACGTAAAGACGACCTCTTGTCATGTTTCCCCCTTTTATTTTACTTCTCCAATTACTTTACATTTTGAACAACGAATTTTACCTTGTTGTACTGTTATGATATCTTCTATTTTTACCTCACAAGCAATCAAAGTATTCCCTGTTGTCCAATATGTTGGATATGACAAATGAATACCAGACTCACAAGAATTATTACTCATTTCAGGATTTTTAACTTCCTGTATTTTGTTTTCTTCATAAATAAAGGTAGGATCAAATAAAGATCTATAAATTCCATCCTTTATCTTATTAACTCTTTTATAAAGAATTATTTTACCATTAATAGGGGTAACAAAACATTGACCTTTTAATTTATCTACAATAGAAGAATATTTTGAAATATGTCCTGTTGAAATAATAGAAAATTCCCCTATAATTGCTTTTCCAACAATTTCCGCATCCCCATATATTCTTGCTGATCCACATATTTCTGCTTCACATCCTATAAAACTATTTCCAAATACCTGTGCTTTATCATATACTTTTGCATTATCATATATAAAACTATTTCCATATACCTCGGAAAAACCATATACTTTTGCATGAGACCCTACATAAGCATCTCCATATACTTTTGCATCTCCAAATATTTGGGAATAATGTTCTATTAAAACCCTACCATACAAACATGCTTCATCAAAAACTATTGCATTTCCCAATACCATTGCATCTTCACAAATCCAACATCCCCCATCTTGAGACAAATTCTTTTCTGATTCTACAAATCCGCCCAAATCCCCTATCTTTACATTGTTCCATCCTTGAAAAGACTTAAGGGCCCTGATCCTATAGAGTTTTTTTTTATGAACAATTTTAAATTCATCTGTTAATTCGTATTTCATTTTTTCTTATTTTACCTCCCTAAGTGTTTTACATCTTATACAACGAACTTCTCCATCTTGTATTTCAAAAACATCATTAATATTTACTTCACAAGCAATAAGAGTATCTCCAGAAGACCAATATGTTGGATAAGACAGATGAATACCTTTATTGCAAAAAATATTATTCACATCCCAATCAGAAATTTTTTCATCTATTTTTTGTTCTTTGCCATCCTCATATATGAAATTTGGATCATATAAAGATTTATATTTTCCTTCTTCTATTTTATCAACTCTTTTATAAAGAATTACTTTGTCATTCATGGGTTTTGTAAAACATTGTGCACTAAGTTTATCTTCAATAGACAAATACTTTTCAATATACCCTGTAATTATAAAAGCCCTTCTATCTATAATTGCTCTTTTGCCTATTTTTGCATTCCCACAAATTCTGGCAAAATCACAAATTTTTGCATCATCATATACCATAGCATTGTCATATATTAAAGACTTACCAAATACTCGAGCATTATCTCCTACCTTTGTATTATCACATACTTGGGCATCTTCATATACATGAGAAAAACCATATATATGTGCTTTTCCTTTTACACAAACATTGTCAAACACTTTTGCATTTTCTTTTATATGTACGTTTCCACATATAAAAGCCCTTCCATACGCCAAAACATTGCCATATATTTGTGCCCTTCCAGATATTCTAACACCTCCGAATACATGAGCATTATTATATATTGCTACATTTTCAGAAACTTTTGCATTTTCAAATACTTGAGCATTTCCAGAAATCCTAACATGATCTGATACTTTTACTTCTCCAAATACTCTTGCATTACCAAATACCATCACATTATTATGTATATTTGCATTTTCAAAAATTTGTGCATTATCAAATACACAAGAATCATCATAAATCCAACAATTTCCATCTTGGGATAGATTTTTTTCTGATTCTATAAACCCTCCCAAATCCCCTTTCTTTACTTTGACAAAATTATCAAGTGCTTTAAGAGCTCTAATCCTATAAAGTTTTTTATCATTAAAAATTTTAAATTCATCTGTTAATTCATACTTCATGTTTTTCCTCCTTATTTTATAATTCATTTTCTGGACTTGTTAATTTGCACCAATGAGTTGCTTCTTTACAAATATTTAAAAAAGATGAATCTATAATCCTATATCTCATTGGATTACCAACAGGATATATAGGACAGTAAATTAAAATTCTATCTGCTTCAGGTTTTTCTTCTTTTATATCTTTCCAATTCAATTCATACTTCATATTTTTTTCTCCTTTACAAATAGTTAAAATTATTACATATCGTAAAACATCGTCAATATCGTAAGATTAAAATGAATGAGTATTCATTTTTTTTTAGACATTTTATTTTTATTATATGGCATCCAATCGTGTAAAGGACATGTTGGAACTTGACAATCAACCATGCCATCTGAATACCCACAACAACAATCGTAACACATTGCCAACATAGCTTCTTTTCTGGATAGATGGCCTCCTTTTAAATGCTTTAGCAAAAATCTTTGTCCTGATGCTTTTTTCCCAAACTTCTCAATTTCTTCAATTTTCATTATCAAAATTCCTCTTAATTTCTATTTTAAATATCTATAACGTTATGTGTTGACGGTATTTGCATATTTTAAAAACATACAAAGGCAAACAATAGTAAAAAACACAAATGATTCAAATATTGCTCTCAAAGTTCTTTTTAAATTTCATAAACAACTTTTCCATTCCACTCTTTTCTTAAACGGGAAAGTTCCTCATTTACTTTTTTAAGATGTTTCCCTGCTTTTGAAATATGAGCAAGTATTTCTATAAACAAATCTTCTGAATAAATACATTCGATATAAACTTTAGTAGGTAAATTTTTTCCATTCCTTAAAATCATCCCATCATTATCATTACTCTTAAAAACAACAGGATCTTTGCCTTCTAAATACAAAATTGGTAATTTTTCATATGGTAAACATTTAATATCCAAAATTTTGTAACTTTTTTCACCATCACCAGTCACCACTTTTTCTACAGAAATTTTAATAGCCATTTTTTTCTCCTTTGTGATTAACTCATTGTTATCTTTTTCATATAATCTTCATAAAGATTTATTATCTCAAATATATTTTCTTCAATGAATTCTGCTACTTCTTCCATAAAAGAAATATCTCTTGAACTTCCATAACAATCTTTAAGTAACCTTATGACCATTTCTTTTTCTTCCATTCTTTCTCTCCTTTTTTTATTTTTAATCAATATCATTAATAAAATCTACAACATCAATAGAATTGGGACACATTTCTTTTCTTTTTCCACCATTAATTACATCTACTATTCCATAATTTAAACGAGGCATATATGTTCTAACAAAAAGAAAACCGTCTTTTTCCATTGACCAAACAGAAATATTTAATTTATTCCAATGGTTTCTTAACAAATCATCAGGATTAACATATAATCTCATTCTAATTTTATTTTCAAATTTATTATTAATTGTTAATGCCGGTTTATTAAATCCTTTAGGCATACCCAATGCAAAAAGATATCCATTATTCATAGTCCCTAATACATGATTAACACAAGAAAAATAAACATCTGACCATTCATACATTTTACAAGTATCAAAACAAAATCCATTAACACATCCAGGACATTGGAATTTCCTTACCATATCTTCTTTTGTCATATTTCTCTCCTTTTAATTAATATTAAAAAAACCTTTCTGATTTTTCTTTTATTATAACAAAAAAACTTTCTTAAAATGATTTTTTTACATTATTTTTTTGCAAAATTCCCATTTTCAATTCTACGCCGTAAAACACTATGAAAATACACATTTTAAAAGCATTTATCTTTTACGGCTATGGTTGTACTCATTTTGTCTCAATTAAAATTTTTATACAGAAATTTATAACATATTTAAGACAGAAACGGGTGTTCTGATAACAACAAATCTCATTTTGCCAAATTTACCATTTTTTAAATTCAGATGTGTTTTTTACATCTCCTGAATATATAGTTTTGGTTTTCTTGGCAATCTTCCGATATTCTCTTCTGCTTAATTTTGCTTTCCCATATTTCCCGCTGCTGAATTTACCAAAATTGCTCTCTTCCCTCTCAAAATATCCATTATTCTCCAAATAATTATTCAGTATTTTATTGAAAACATTGCTTCCTATCCAATTTAATTCCAAAGAACGATTAGAATCTTGACCATATTCATCTTCTATAAATTTAATAAATATATGCAAAAAGGAATATGGTCTCTCAAGAAGATAAAAATACTGTATTTCTATTTTAGGATAAATCTTTATATCTTTATTTATACGAGTTAAAAACTTCCATAGTTTAACAGACACTGTATCTAATGTTTTTATATACTCTTCTGTTCCTAAAAAGTTATTATAAGAAAACTGGTCATACTTTTCACAATATAAAGAATAACTGAATCCAATAATCTCTGCTACCCTTTGAATTTCCCAAATAGGATTTCCAACTATAGTATTCACTTTGAAAATATCAGGAGTGAGGAATCTTTCTAAATATAAAAAAGTACTTCCATGTAAAATATCATACAAAATAGAATTAGAATTAAACTCTATTTTTCTTTTTCTAAGAAATGTTGCATTCTTCTTTAAAACACTTGGTTTAGTCTTCATGATAAAATCCAAAGTTAAAAAACTCTTTGGCAATCTCTTTAAAAAATACTTTTCATCTTCCAAGCACTCTTTAAATTCATAAATCCCCCTTTCTATATCTTTTAAAGAATACCCAATTTGATAAAATTCTTCCAAAACCCTGGTAACTGTTTTAATATTCTTACAAGGAATAAATAAAGAATCCCAAAATTTAATAAGAATATTTGCATCTTTTTCTACTGGATTAATTTCTTCCTGATTAATTTGTTCAAATAAACTTTCCATTGTAATTCTCCTTTTTTTAATTGTATGTTGTAAAACGCCCCTGAGGATGCTTTTAAGAAGCATTTATCGTTTATGGCTATGGTAGTACTCGTTTTACCTCAATTAAAGTTTTTGACGTGTTTCTCGCACTCATTTCAAGGCAGAAACGGATATTTTAATCCGCAAACAATCCGAGATGGTCTTTTATCCTCTTTTTAGCTATTTTAAAATAATTTTCATCAAGTTCAATACCAATTGCTTTCCTGTCTGTATTTAAAGCTGCAATTATTGTTGATCCTGAACCCATGAAACAATCAAGGACGGTTTCATTCTTCAATGTGTAAGTCTTAATTAAATATTCAAGCAATTTTACTGGTTTTTGAGTTGGGTGTTTTCCTCTTTCTGTTTTAAACTTTATCACTGATCTTGGATACCGATATCCTTCATTTCCTTTAAAGATATAATTTGCACAAATATCAGAATGAAATTTATATTCCCTCTTTTTACTTTGAGAAGCTTTATAAGGTTCTCCTTTTATTTTTTGAGGAAAATATTTCATAGTTCCTTTTGATGAATATGTACTTGCCATTTTTGAAAAAATTAATATTTGGGAATGAACATTAATTGGTTGATATGGAGCATTGCAAGGTATTGAACCTTGTTCCCTTTCCCAAACCCAGTCATATTTATACATTTCTAAATGGCTAACTCTTAATTTACTACTAAAAGGTTCAATTCCAAAAATAACAATAGCTCCATTTTCCTTTATAATTCTTTTCCATTGTTCCCAAAATTCATTTATCCTCGTCATAATATCCCATTCCCATTTGCAAGCAGTAACATTGAATGGGGGATCAGTTAAAATCATATCTATACTACCATCAGGGATATCTTTCATCTTTTCTAAACAATCACCTTGTATTAATTTTATGTTCTTCATATTTTCTTTTCCTTTTTTATTTTAAAAATTTCAGAACCATTTTCTTTTTTTTCTTTTTTTTCTTTTTTTTCTTTTTTTTCTTTTTTTTCTTTTAATTTTGGCCTAATACTTAAATTACGGTTTCAGAGGTGGTTTTTATTTATTTGAAATTTTTATCTTGAGGAAAAATTTTCTATTTCTTCTATAACTAAAATTATTACTGTTTTTCTATTCCTTGGGTATTCCTTATATTCCTTATAGGGGTGTATCCTTTTTTAATAAC
>Ga0190310_1000184_pt1 | contig 23248 bp, 21 predicted proteins | sample 48700778_MG_FD_165059 | JGI IMG/M metagenome (GOLD analysis project Ga0190310, IMG submission 165059) | Hydrothermal vent sediment bacterial communities from Southern Trench, Guaymas Basin, Mexico - 4870-07-7-8_MG | ecosystem: Environmental > Aquatic > Marine > Hydrothermal vents > Sediment ... | reverse complement strand
GCCTGGCCGTATCCCCCCCAATCCCCGGGTTAAGCCCGGGGCTTTAGGAGGGGACGTGCCAGGCCGGCTACGGGCGCTTTAGGCCCAATAACCGTCCCGACCATCCGCGCCGGGGATCTACGGGATTTAATGATTACAGTTTATAATTTGGTTTCTAGACCATTTAAGATGTCTAAGATCGAGGTGTGAAAGTAATAATGAGGTTTTCTACCATATATTTCAATTACATACCATGTATTGCTTCCTTTTCTCCTAAGATAAATGTGATGAGTTATACCATGTTTTTCCAAATAGTTTGATGCAAGACTTATCAATTCATAATCTTTATTTGTGAATCTAATTCTTTTCTTAGAATACGTATAATCACCTTCTGCATCAAATAATCCACCCATTAAATGGATATCGGGTTCTCTTACCGCTGTCTTAACAAGTTCTCTCACTATGTTGTATGCTTTCTTCCGATATAACCTGATCCTCCATGTATTACTATGTTTATCCTTAAATATTCTTGGAGTTACACCCATTATTTTTTAGAATTAAACCAGCTAAATACTTGGCGTCAGAATCCAATTAATACACCCAATAATATAGTAGAGTATTTAAACTACCCCGTAGATGCCCCGGTCTCGCGGGGCTGGTATTACCGCGGCGGCTGACACCAGACTTGCCCCCCGCTTATTCCCCCGCCTTTCTAGAGCGGGGAAAAGCCCCCGTATAGGGGGCACTCGGGGTGACCCCGTCACGGTTTCCCGCATTGCGGAGGTTTCGCGCCTGGTGCACCCCGTAGGGCCTGGGCCCTTGTCTCAGTGCCCATCTGGGGGCTCCCGCTCTCACGGCCCCTACCCGTTATCGGCTTGGCGGGCCGTTACCCCGCCAACTACCTGATGGGCCGCAGCCCCATCCTCGGGCGGTACGGCGGCGATAACCCCCGCCGTACCCTTTCGGCGAGGGACCCTTCCAGGCCCCCTCGCCTATCGGGGATTAGCTCCAGTTTCCCGGAGTTATCCCCGTCCCGAGGGTAGGTTAGCCACGTGTTACTCAGCCGTCCGCCACGCCCCTCAGCGGAGGGGCGTACGACTCCCATGGCTTAGCCCCACCCCGATAGCGGTCGGGTCCGGCAGGATCAACCGGAGTTGCGGCCGCAAGGGGGCGGGGCGGTCTAATGGGTCTATGCATCCTCTATATGGGCAGATACCCTCCCCTACCTAGAAGTGGAGGGAGGGGTGCTGGCACTAGCCCCTTGTCAGACCCAAGCATCCCGAGGGTAAGGCCGGGGATTTATACCCCTATAGGGCCCTCGGGGGGCTTGGGTCTCCATATCTTTTAGGTTATTAGCGTGAGTCAATACTAGCATAGTATGAGGGGGTATATATTTTTCTTGGTCATATCCCCGCGGCAGGAGATGGACTATTCATCCAATCCGGGCTAAGCCCGGTGTCCTAGTCATGCCGCCGCCGGGTAGCCGCGGGGCATGTATATATTTTGTTTTTTAACCTCTTAAGTATTACCTCTCTATATTATTCAGATATTATCATTGTATATAATTTATTCACAGATAATGCCTTAACCCTTGAAACACTATACATTAATGCATAAATAATGTCTATGATGTACATTAAGTAGTATCATATGGAGGAGAAAAGCCCATAGAATGGGCCCGCGGGGATTTGAACCCCGGACCTCCGCCTCCCCTAGACCACGATCGCTCGTAAGGGCGGCGTCCTAACCAGGCTAGACGACGGGCCCATTCAACTAGATTATTGATAATATCTTGGTAGGGGTTATATTGGTTACGGATAAATGTTAGAACATTTAAACCCACTTCAAGACATAGATACTGCTAGTTTATACACATATATTATTTAAAGTGGGATTAAATGGGAAATCTTTAAATTTACAGTAATCATATAAGGCTTTGAGAACATATACTTAGAATCTAGTCCTTAGATACTTACTTAATGTAGTTCATGGTGTATAGTGTATGGGTTTACAATATAGCTTAAATCTTACTAAGAAGGCTGGAGAGGTCTCTTTTACACTTCCCGATATAAGGAGTGGGGAGGAATTAGTATCTATTACACAGAGTATATGTCCCTACTGTTACCGTACATTACCGGCAACAATTGTTGAAAGAGAAGGTAAGCTCTATATTAGACGTGTTTGCCCTGAACACGGAGTTATAGAAGAACTTTACTATGGAGATGTCGAATTATATAAGAAATTCATTAAATGGGATATGGAGGGACGTGGATCTAGACACATATATACTCCATTGAAGAATATTTGCCCATTTAACTGCGGACTATGTCCATTACATAAAAACCATACTGCACTAATGAACATAGTCCTAACAAATAGATGTAACCTTAGTTGCTGGTATTGCTTCTTCTATGCTGAAGCATCAGGCTACGTATATGAGCCTACACTTGAACAGATAGTTGAAATGGTTCGTGCAGCTAAAAAACAAGCAGTAGCCGTTAATGTACAGCTCACTGGCGGCGAACCAACACTTAGAGAGGATTTAATCGATATTGTTAGGGCTATAAAAGCTGAAGGAGTAAAGCATATGCAGCTAAATACTAATGGTATAAAGTTTGCAGAACTATACTTCGAAGATCCTGCTAAGGCCATAGAATATGCAAGAGCTCTTAGAGTAAATGGTGTAAATACGATATACTTAAGCTTTGATGGCGTAACGCCAATAACTAATTGGAAAAACCACTGGGAAGTACCGTATATACTGGAAGTATTCCGTAAATCAGGGATGACAAGCACAGTATTAGTACCAACAGTTATACGTGGAATAAATGATCACGAGGCTGGGGCTGTAGTTAAGTTTGCTGCAAAACATATAGATGTAATACGTGGAGTTAATTTCCAACCAGTAAGTCTTACAGGGCTTATGAAAAAACATGAAAGAGAAAAGTACCGTATAACAATTCCCGAAGTAATAAAGAAAATTGAAGAACAGACAGATGGAGAAATAGATAAGGAGGCATGGTTTCCAGTACCTGTAAGTGCTATATTCTCTAGATTCATTGAAGGATTTAGTGGCGAATTTAAGTTTGAAATGGATAATCATCCAGTATGTGGAGCAGCAACATATGTTTATGTAGATAGGGAAGGGAACAAGGTCAAGAAATTAATACCCATAACACACTTTGTAGATGTTGAAGGCCTACTAGAATATCTCAGAGAAAAATGGGAAGATCTAATCACAGGATCTAGTAGAATAATAGCAGGGTTTAAACTATTATATACTATAAGGAAATTTATAGATAACAAAAAGGCTCCTAAAGAATTTGATCTATTTAAAATACTATTAAATATAATTATAAAGAGGAATTATGAGGCACTAGGTGAATTACATTATAAAATGTTATTCATAGGCCTTATGCACTTCATGGACCTCTACAACTATGATATACAGCGTGTAATGAGGTGCAACATACATTATGGAGTGCCTGATGGAAGACTAATACCATTCTGTGCATTCAATATATTTGAAGACATATACCGAGAATCGGTACAAAAACAATATGGTATACCATTAAAGGAGTGGTCAAGAAAATATGGATTACCAGAAAACGTTACCGCAAAGAAATACATTAGAAATAGAAGAATGCTTGAATCAAACCCAATATATAGAGAAGCATATGAAGGAATAATTGAGCAGGTCTTAAAGAAATAGAATAAAGCATTTAAAACACACAAGACAACAACAATATACCGAGAAAGCCGGGTCGTCTAGCGGCCAAGGATGCGGGGCTCTGGCCCATCCCGATGGGGAGAACCCCCGTGACCGGGGTTCGAATCCCCGCCCGGCTACCAATTCCTCTCATAGAAAATTACTAGTTAATCTTATAATCCCTTAATCATAGCCTAAATATATATTGAAGCCGCCGTAGCTCAGCCGGGTAGAGCGCCGGCCTTGTACGGCGTACCGATCCAGCGTCCGAGGTCGTCCTGGAAAGCCGGTGGTCGCGGGTTCAAATCCCGCCGGCGGCTTTAGCATTATTGTTAAGAGATGCGGTATTTTGATACAGATATTATTCATTGATCTTGATAAAACTATCTGGGATCACTATGATGCATCAACATTGCATAAACCATTTAAACTTCATAGTAGGGATTGTATTATTGATCATTATGGCGAGAAACTATGTCTTTATGAGAAAGTACGTGAATTTCTAGATTCTTGTAAAAGAAACAACTTTGTACTATCAACTCTAAGTTGGAATAGATACAGCATTACTAAAGAGATCATGGATTTACTTGGAATAACAAGATATTTTGATTATCTATTCAATAAATTTTATCCACTGAAGAATGAAACACTTATACAAGCTATAGAAATTATTAAGGAAAACTATGCATTAATTCGTTGCCCTAAAATAATCTACATAGATGATCAAAGAAAATACTATGATCTAATAAAAAATATTCTTAAAGAAATGTATTTTATCCATATGTGGATTGATGTTAGTAGCTATGATGAACTAATAGAGTATGTTAAGGACCTTGTAAACTAATCTAAACAATCATTTTATATTCGAATAGGATAACGTAGTTAACATGAGGGAATACATAGCTTGGACAAACTTGCCATAGTACTTGCTGGCGGGAAAGGTACAAGATTAAGACCGCTAACCTATGTAAAGCCTAAGCCACTCATACCTATAGCTGGAAAACCCATCATAGACTACATTATTGAATGGCTTAAATACAATGGGTTTAAGAAGTTCATAGTATTAGCAAAGTATTTAGGCGAACAAATAAAGGATCATTTTGCTAACATCAACAATGTTAGTGTAGAAATACTTGATTCTAAAGACACTGCCGACGCGGTTAGACTAATCTCTGATCAAATAAAAACAGAGAACTTCCTTGTATCAATGGGCGATGTTCTCTGTAATGCACAATTCGATACATTTTATGAAGAGCATTCTAGAATGGGAGGTATAGCTACTATTGCTTTAAAAGAAGTTGATAATCCCCTACACTATGGCCTTGTATTCATAGATTCCAGGCGAAGAATAAGATTATTTGTTGAAAAACCCTTATCTATCGAAATATATGCTTTAAGTATGGCTCATGTACGTGTTTTTGGCGAAAGCATATACTCTAACTATGTGAATACAGGGTTTTACATGATAAGATACGAACTATTAAATATTCTTCAGGAAAATCCCGCCCTAATGGATTGGGGTAAACATGTGTTCCCATATCTATTGGAGAACGGTTATGACGTGTATAGCTGGATAATGCCGCATAACACATACTGGGAAGACATTGGTAGAATAGAGAATTACAAGAAAGCAACATGGGATGTACTAAACGGTGTTGTAAAAGGATTTAAGCCAAATGGTAGACAGATCGAGCCTGGAGTTTATGTAGAAGAAAATACAGATATAAGAGGAAATATAATTCCCCCGGTATCCATAGGCCCTGACACCATAATAGAAGAAGGAGCTACCATAGGACCCTATGTCTCTATAGGAGAAGGAGTACATATAGGCCGAAATGCAAAAGTATCATACTCAATAGTATGGGAATCAACACATATATCAACTGATACAGATATATATGATTCTATTATAATGGACCATGTACTGATAGGAGATGGTACAAAGATAATATCCTCAATAATAGGATCATATAATAATGTTGGATCAAATGAAGTAGTAGAAAGAAAAATCATTACACCTAAAATAAGGTGAAAAATATGGTATATAAATTCATTAGAGGGCGCATAGTTGGTAAACCTAATCTTGAGATAACGCCAGAAGACGCTGCAGAATTAGGAGCTATTCTCGGAAGCTGGTATGGCGGGAAATCCATTGTTGTTAGCGGACGTGACTATAATCCATCATCTAGAATGCTTAAGAGAGCATTTGTAGCTGGCCTTATGAGCGCTGGCGTTGACGTAATGGATTTCCATGAATCATTATCGGGAGAAATCTCCTATAGTATTAAGCGTTTTGGAGCACGTGGAGGAGTCAATGTATCAACATATCCATTAATGGAGAGCCATGTACAATTTAGAATATTTACTACACCAGGATATGAAGTTGTTGGCGATGAACTGGCCAATATTATAAAGGATAAGTATATTCGTAGAACAGAGCCGGGAAGAACTGGATGGGTTACTTATGCTGAATATATACATAAGCTTTATGTCTCAGCATTAACAGCATTTATAAATAGTGATATTATAGCTAATAAGGGATTTAATATAGTTGTTAGCACTAGTTATGGACCAAGTGATCTTGTTTTACCTGATCTATTTGCATCACTTAATGTAGAATACATATTGTTGAGTAGCGGTAAGAGAATTACCAAGAGGTTTAGATACCCATTAATTGATGAAATCAAGAAAGTAGCTGATATAGTTAGTTCTACTGGAATGGATTTAGGTATTATACTAAATAATGATGCTTCATCACTTATTATAATAGATGATAATGGTAATCCTTTACTTCCTGAAGAAACAGCTTTGATTCTGCTCCAAATGATTCCTAAAGGATCAAATATTGTTGTCTCTGAAGATACGTTCCTCTTCATAGATAGAGCCTATAGTTATAACAATATAGTCGTCGATAGAGTTGATCTCTCAGAAACATCTGTTATGAAGAGGTGTTTTAAGTTTAGACCTATTCTAGGGTTTAATAATGTTGGTGAATACATACATCCACTCTTTAGCCTAGGATATGATGCAGTTTTAACACTGGCTAAAGTCCTAGAGTCACTAGCATCAACTGGTAAGAACTTATCAAGTGTCATACGAAGCTACATATACCCTAGATACTATACTATAGAGACCTCATTACCATTAGAAGATGTAGCTGTAAAGATTTGTGGGCAAAAGAATGCATACTGTAGACAATATATCGGAGGTTATAGAGTTAGATTAATGGGCCAGAACATAGCCATAACTTATGATCCATTAACAGATAATACAAGGATATTAATAGACTCTCATGCACAAGCAATAGACAAGATAGTCCAAATGGTACAAGACACCTTAACAAAAGAGAAAGGCAAATAAAGCTTATCACCTCCATAATATAATTTAATAAAACGGAGCCCCCGCCCTCTAGAGACTCCCGTATAAACGGGAGCCTGTGAAAGAGGGTTCCGTCGGCGGCATCTATTCTCTCCACAAATTACGGTATTAGTTGATTAGCACTACTCTATTCTTATAGATAGAAGTATTTGATGCGGGGGGTGGGATTTGAACCCACGCAGGCCTACGCCATCGGGTTTCCCGCTTCAGCAAGTCCTGAGCCCGACCCCTTTGACCAGGCTCGGGCACCCCCGCTTTCAATGTTATTTTTAGTTTCTAGTCTTCTATTTTTATATTGTTTATTAGGGTTAAGATGTAAGAATTATTATTCGAGGGATACCTGATATGGATTCAACTATTTTAGCTTATCTTTTGATTATATTGGGAGCTATTCTTATACTTGTTGAAATAGCTACTCCGGGATTCTTTATTGCTGTGCCTGGAACAATCTCTATACTCTATGGATTAGCTATTCTACTATTTCCATGGCTTCTAGAAACGTGGTGGGGGCCATGGATACTATTAGGCCTAGCTTTTCCACTTGGAGCATTTACTTATTACATGTATCGCCGGCTATCACCTCCTTCTCCACCAGTTACTGAAAGTTTTGAAGGTCTCATTGGAAAGAAAGGTATTGTTGTAAAGACTATTAAGCCTGATAGCATTGATGGTAAGGTTAAAATTGATAGCGATATATGGAGTGCCACATCAGAACAAGTTATTGAACCGGGAACAAAGGTTATTGTAGTTGGTGTTGAAGGTGTCCATTTAATCGTTAAACCTATAATGGAAAAGAATATAGTTTCTAGAGAACACTAGATTCTATAATAGTAACTAGATTATTTTGAGGGGTATTGTATATGATTGATCCATTTACATTACTTGTAACTCTTATTCTAGCCATTATCATCATAATAATTATTTCTAAGGGAATAGTTGTTATAAAGCCTTGGGAAGCAGGCATTTATATACGTCTTGGTAAATTCGTAGGTATATTAAGACCTGGAGTACACTGGGTACCACCCTTCATTAGCCGTGTAGATAGGATCGATCTAAGAACTCAAGTAGTTGATGTACCTAGACAGGATGTTATTACAAGAGATAATTCTCCAGTAACGGTTGATGCTATAGTCTATTTCAGGGTAATTGATCCTAAGAAGGCATACTTTGAGGTAACAAACTATAGGCAGGCAGTAATAGCACTTGCACAGACAACACTACGTAGTGTCATAGGTGATATGGAGCTTGATGAAATACTCTATAACCGTGCAGCCATAAACGCTAGGCTTAGGCAAATACTTGATGAAGCAACTGATAAATGGGGTGTACGCGTAGAGACAGTAGAGATCCGTGAAGTAGAGCCTAGTCCACGTGTTAAGCAGGCTATGGAGGAGCAGACTAGTGCTGAAAGAGAGAGACGAGCAGCAATACTTAGAGCTGATGGACGGAAGAGAGCAGCAATACTTGAGGCTGAGGGTGAGAAGACAGCTCACATACTCAGGGCTGAGGGTGAGCGTATAGCGGCTATACTTCGTGCGGAGGGAGAGAGATTAGCAACTATCCTTAGGTCTCAGGGCGAGGCACAGCGTTTAAGGATACTTGCTCTTGGAGCAGCTAGTCTCCACAGCCACGCTCTGACGGCTATGAGCCTTAATACGCTTGAGAAAATGGCTGATGGAAAAGCTACTAAGATAATCATTCCATTTGAAGTGTCAAGGCTTATAGAGACTATAGCAGCCTATCTAGGAAAAGGTGTTAAGGAACCACAAGTGAAAGAGATCGATATTCAGAGATTATTCGAATTAGTTGGTAGACCAGAGGAGGTATTAGGTACAATACCTAGTTATGAAGAATTATCAGCAGAAGTTAAGAAGGCACTAGAGGAAGTTAAGAAAACAAGGTTAAAGCCGTCAGAACTAGCAAAAGAGGCTGAGGAACTACTTAAGGAAGTAGAAGAGAAAGTGGAAAAGTAGCGCCGGGGGCGGGATTTGAACCCGCGCGCCCCACGAAGGAGGCAGTGGGTCTCCCGTATATGCCGGAATCGGGTCTCGAGCCCACCCCCTTAGACCGCTCGGGCACCCCGGCTCAAGTTATTTTTTGTCTTTAAGGGATATTATTTTTGATTCGTGAAAGAAATGGTGCGGCGGCCGGGATTTGAACCCGGGATCTCCGGCGTTCTGTGGTTTTAGGAATCAGCCTTGGCAGGCCGGCGTCCTAGTCCAGGCTAGACGACCGCCGCCTTTCCCATCGTAGTATTTTGATTATTTATTGGGTTTAATATTTTTCTATTATTGTAAAGAAGCTATTTTGCCTTCATTTTCTTTTCTGTTCTCTTCACTTTTTCAATTTCTATCTTTGCTAACCTCTTAGCTCTCCTAGATAATTCTCTTAATACATCATTCTTAGACACTATACTCACTATCTCTCTGTCTATGCTTAGTACGGGTATACCATTAAGTTTTGCTTCTTCCATAATATCTAATGCTCTTGTTACAATTGTATCTGGAGGAACATATTTCCTATAAGGCACCATAGCATCTATGGCCAGTAAAGGAGTTACCTTAATATATCTACCCTTCTTAGCAGCTCCTCTAACAAGTTTTCTAACCCATATTAGACGCCGACTCTTAATACCTGTCTTAGCGTCTTCGAAAGCTATGAAAGGAAGCCTATTGGTAGCTATAACACCTAGTACATTAGATCCGTCAAAAACCGTTATTGCATCAAGATATAGCGTCTTCATTTTATTAACAACATGGTATAGGCTATGGAATGGATTCACAGATGCTATTTTACTGGGTAATATAATGTTCTCAACAAGTATATCTCTAAGTAAATCCTTGGAAGCCCTTATAACATGATCTTTAGTAATGAAGCCAATAATCTCTCCTCTTTCGTCAACGACAAATACCACTTCACTTTCACTTTTAACCATATTGAAAGCTATTTCCTCAATAGGGGTATCCAAGTGAACTCTAGGAATATTACTCTGCATAACAAAGTCTATGAAGAATCTATCTCTAACCCTTCTTCTCCATAAAGGACCTTTGAGGCCTAGAGCATGTAGCATATTCCATTTAGTGACTACGCCAATAATTTCTCCATGTTCATCTACTACCAATAAATAATCTGTACGTTTTTTCAACATCTCTTTACGGGCATGTTCAACTGTATCATTAATTGATACTGCGGGTAATTCTTCAACAAATATATCTTCAGCCCTAATACCTATATAGGCTGGTCTCTCAATAGGCTTAGCAACTAGTACTTGCTCAAGAATTCTTTTCCTAGATACAAAAGTTATTCTCTCCTCACGAGCTACGGGTACAGGGATAACCTTAGCAATGGGTACAGGTACTCTACCAGGCTTAGCTCCCTCTAGATAGGCCCTAATTAAGTCTTCATAGGTTAATACACCAATAACTCTGCCATCAGAATCTATAACTGGTACTAATGGAAGATCTTGTTCAGCAACAACCTTGGCAACCATTTCAATAGGCATGTCATTGGTTGCTACTAATACCCCACGCAACATTATACGCTGTACCTTAGCAGGTGCCGTAATATGTTGCTCACTTTCACGATGAAAGAGCCATCTACTACTATGTATAAACTCCTTGTACGTTACAATACCCATTGGTATGGGTTCGTCGAGACTGCGTACTGCTACAACTCCTGGAAGTCCATGGTAAACAATCCTACTCCAGACTTTATTTACACGATCCCTCCATGAAATAATATATTTGTCTAGGTTCTTCTTGGTCATAACTTCTTCAACTGTTTCAGCAAGAGGTCTATAACCTGTCTTAATAAGATAGTTTAATAGATCATTATATGTAACTACACCTATAAGCCTATTATCCACGAGATTATCAACTACAGGTGCACCTATGGTTTTAAATTCTCTAAACTTACTAAATGCTTCGCTAACATCATTATCTTGTGTAAGTATTGGATACTCTCTAATTACATCCTTTACTCTTATACTAGTATGATGGCTCGTAGGCATAATAAGTTCAATAGGTGTTAGGAATCCGTATATTTTATTCTCCAAAATATTTCTAATAACAGGTAATATCTCCTCGTCATACTTACGTGCTTCAGCACGTACAACTGTAAGAGGTAAATTCATATCTCTAACTATAAATTTAGGTCTTCTAGTAATTTCCCAAATCCTCAAACAAGACACCCCAGTATTTAACCTTCCTAAAATCCGGTGCTGATTAAACTATTGATTTATGGATATTATAAAAATATGGTACATTAGTATATCATACTTTATTATTTTATAATAATGGATTATAGGATCACATAGGATACAATAAAAGGCATTGACGGTAAAAAATAAGAATCCTAAAACATCATAGAACTATAAACAGAAAGCCGCCGTAGTATAGCCCGGCCAAGTATGCGGGCCTTTCGAGCACTTTGCTGGAGAAAGCCCGTGACCCGGGTTCAAATCCCGGCGGCGGCATAGATCTACTTTTCATCTAATTATAATTAATATACTATTTAGAATAATGCTAACTCAGCATATATTTATTAATCAATACCCTGTTCTAAATATCTCTTAATATCATATAACAATACGGCTATCTTGATATGTGAAGGTAGGTCATGGGGTAAATTAGTGATCTTTACTGGTTTCCCGTATTGTAATTCTGCTTTGGTAAATTCTCCATCACTACCTTGTATGATTATTGCCGTATCTTCATCAAATGATATATTTCTAATATTTATTTCTTCACCATGCTTACTTAGGAAGTATATTTTATCAATACCTAATACTTCTTTCAGATCAGTAAGTTCAGGCAGGACTATTAATGGCTTATCATATTTATATGAAAACCTATGTGCTTCCGGTACTCCAACTTGAGCTGCAGCCCCTGATGGTTTTATAATTGCTGGAGTCCCTACACCAAAAGCATATACGGTTTTTATAAAATCGAGTAATCTCTGCACACTGGCTACATTATATATTCCAAATATTATTCTCGGCATACTATATCTCACCACTATCAAGTTTCTCGGCAACAGATAAAGCTATTGCCTTGGATAAAGGTACAGGCACAGCTTCACCAACCATATTATATTGTTCATCACGGCCACCGAGGAAAACAAATGTATCTGGAAAACCCATGAGTCTAGCCTGCTCTCTAACAGTTAAGAATCTATTCTCAAAGGGATGTATAAAACGTGAACTACCAAGTACTGTTGGAGCAATACGATAAGGGTGAAGACGGATTAGATTAGGTAACCTACGCCCTCTAGCACCTTCATAGTAAATTAATGCCTCACCCCACTTAAGCCTAGAAATTCTTCTAAGTTTCTTTCTAGGCATTGAAGGCACGTAATGATTAGGCGGGTACGATGTACCTGGTTCAGGTAATCCAGATAAAGCCTCTGCAACAACTACTCTTTTTCTAGTACGTTGAGGCTTTATCTCTACATTTGAAATAAATACTCTAACTCTATGGCTTGGTGTTCCATAATCCTCTGCATGAAGTATATTAAAATATACTTTCTTATAACCAGCAATTCTAAATTCTTTCATAAGTGCTGTCTTTAAACCATCATTCATAATTGCAGGCACATTCTCCATAATAAATACTCTAGGCTTTAAAATACCAACTAATCTAATAAAATAAAGAGTTAAACGACCTATAGGATCCTTATAAAGTCTATCTAATGGATTTCTCTCCCTTCTAGGATTAGCCCCAGTAAAGGGTTCGCAAGGAGGACTACCAATAACTACATCAATGTCTTTATCAACAAGATCAAATATAATATCACCATTTATATCCTTTATATCCTCAGTAATGACTATGGTGTTGGGAAAATTCTGTTTATATGTCTTTGCTGCTGGAGGGTAGTTATCTATAGCAAGCATATGTCTAAATCTGTTTGTTAAGTAAAAACCTAGAGAAAATCCCCCTGCGCCACAGAAGAGATCAAATAATATGTATTTATGCCTCAAATACTCTGAACACCTATTTTCTTAAGCATTTCTTCAATTTCATTAATTCTTTTTTCAAGAATTTTAACAGCTAGAGAGCCATCATATTCTTCTAACATGCTACCGCATCTAGGACATATAAAGTCATACATCATCGCTTGATCCATTGTAAATCTTAGTCTATCTCTTGGACAATAATATATAGCAGGTTGCTTCTCATACTCTAGTCTTATTTTTAATTTTTCTAATGCCCTCTTAAGCCTAGTTATCAATACAGACTCTATATTTTCAGTATCAATGTACCATCCTTGTAAACTGCGATCTTTGCTGGCCATTCTCCTAAAAGATATAATACCCTGCTCAGCAAGTATTTGTAGAATCCTACGTGCTTCATTAGATTTAAGACCTAGATTCTTGCTAATATATTCTTCAGGAATAACTGTACCTTGTTCAACAAGATAGTCAAATATCAAACGTGCTTTCTTACCATACCCGGGAGTATGCATATCAAGTAACGCCTCTACGAGTTCAGCAATTTGATTGATTGCCCTCTTACTACCTCTTACCAACAATCTTCACCTTTTTACCCTTAGGCGATGGCTCAATTACTATTCTCGCACCCTCATATGTAAAATATAATTCCTTACCCATATAATATCTATCTAAAAATATGGCTAGAGCAGCTACTTCTGAATGAGGCTGGTTACCAATGGCAATATTATAATCCGCCTCTTCATAAAAATATCTAGGTACCTTTTCAGCGCCAACAACAATAAGTATGTCTCTACCTGAATTCCTTATTTCATTGATTACATCATCAACATTGATTCCGTACATCGTTAAATGAACAACTAGTCCTTTAAATTCCTTCCATATTTTAACATACTTAAATGAATCAATGCCTTGAGCAATAAATAAACTACCTCCCCAATTATATAGTACCTTCCTTATAGATTCCATAACCTTGCCATCGACTATATCGGCAAGTATAAATCCATGTGCACCAAAAGCCCTTGCTACAAGAGCTACATGTGTTGTTATTCTCTTATCCCTCTCTGGTCTATGCCCTATTCTAAGAACATATATTCTTTGCCTACTATATCTAGGACTATACATAATCTGTCTACTCCTCATTATAGCCAAGAATACTATATATTGTATCTAACAAACTGTTGATATTAATACCTTTATAAGCAGAAATGGGAACTATGTATTCCTTCTTAATTCCAAGTTTTCCGTACATAAATTCCATGATCTCTTTTATGCGATTACTGTCTATGAGATCAATTTTATTTAATGCATAAACAATAGGTTTTCCATGAACCCCTATATGGCTAAAGATCTCTCTTGTAGAGCGTATCTCTGCTCTTATATCATTGAATCTCCTAGATGAATCAATAACATTTATTATTAGATCCGAATATACTACCTCCTCCAGTGTTGCATAAAAGGCTTCTACTATTTCTGGAGGAATATCCCTTATAAATCCAACAGTATCTATTAATATAATTTTATAACCATTATATACCAATGAAGAAGCTTTAGGAGATAATGTAGTAAATGGTTCTGGACCAACAAGTTTATATTGTTTAGTCAATCTATTAAACAATGTTGTTTTACCAGCACAGGTATAGCCTACAATAGATATATGTGGATATCCTAGTTTCTCCCTATTCCTTCTCCTAATTTCTCTGATATTCCTAAGTTCATTTATCTCACGACGAATACGGGCCATACGCTTCTTTGCCATTGTATAATGTTTTTCGAAGCCATATCGACCACCACCAAGAAATCCATGGAGCTCGCCGAGCTTAGCATATCTTATTGCCTCTTTAATCAATGGAAGCTCATGTCTTAGTCTCGCAAGTTCTATCTGTAATTGAGCTTCTCTACTACCTGCGTGAAGAGCAAATATCTTCAATATAAGTTGCATTCGATCAATAATCTCTCTTCTTAATATTCTATACAGGTTTATGAAGTGTCGAGGCTTTAATATATCCATAATAATTATTGTATCTACATCACTATTTCCTTTGATTTCTAAAACACGATCATATGGAATATAATATTTGGGATTAGGCCTTCTAACAAAGAAAAAGTCTATGTCATAGTTATTAGAATTATAAATAGCTTTAACGAGAGAAAGTTCTTCATCAATGAATCCCTTATATTTATTGGGTATTGCAACTAGTACTTGTTTAGCCATTTCCAGATCCTTATACATGCTATTTCTTATTAGTTTTTATTCTTATAAGATCCCCTATAGTGAAATAGTCTTCATCGCTTCCATGACTACTATATCCAGTGGATTCATTAACTATAGGTTCTAACAACTTTATATGTAGTACTTTCTCTAACCTGCGAGCCAGCTCTATAGATGGGATAAGCCTGCCAGCTTCGATTCTCTTAATAACATTCTCTTTTTCTCTAACTCTTTCAGCTAAGACGCGGGTAGACCATCCCATCCTTTCGCGAGCTTGCTTAATTCTCTTAGCATAATCTGGTACAACTTCATATTCTTCCATAAGTAAATGCTTGGGAATACTCCTTGGTTTCCTCCTAATTTTTCTTCTAGGCATCTGAGTAGGAGTCATTTTAGGGGGCTTGTACTCTCTTACTTTACCTTGTTTAATTAGTCTATTATAACATCTTGGACATATCTTAAGCACAGCACCTTCAATAACTACAGTCTTACACTGTCTTTCATCAAGTACCTCTCTACCACATAATTCACAGTAACATGGCATGTCTGTGAATCCACCCTATATCTCTATGGTGTCTATTGGTAAGAACCGTTTTTAGCCTTAATTCTAACCTATATAAATAGATAGGTGACAATAGACTATGAGCAGCAGTGAATCCAAGGATAGATATGAAGCAAGAATGAGTTTAGAAGACTATATTAGATTTCTAGAAGCAAGAATAAAATATCTTGAAATTGAGAAAGAAAAACTGAACAGCCAAGTAAGATATTACAAGAACGAAATTGAAAAACTCATGTCAGCTCCGCTTATTGAAGCAACTCTTTTAGACGTATTACCTGATGGGAGAGCTATTGTCAAGAGCTCTACAGGTCCTATACTCATAGTAAAAATGCTTTCATCAATTGATAGAGATAAACTAAGGCCTGGAGCCAGGGTAGCAATAAATCAACGTGGTTCAGCTATTGTAGAGATTTTACCCGATTCAGAGGATCCATATGTTAAGAGTATGGAGGTTATTGAAAGACCAAATGTTTCATTCAATGATATAGGCGGCCTTAGTGAACAAATTCGAGAGCTAAAAGAAGTTGTTGAATTACCTTTGACGCATCCGGAAATATTTGAGGAAATAGGTATAGAGCCTCCAAAGGGCGTACTTCTCTACGGTCCACCCGGCTGTGGCAAGACATTACTTGCTAAAGCTGTTGCTCGTGAAGCTGGAGCCACGTTCATAAGTATTGTTGGTAGCGAACTTGTTCAGAAATTTATTGGTGAAGGAGCCCGTATTGTCCGTGAAGTATTCCGGCTTGCACGGAAGAAAGCTCCATCAATAGTATTTATTGATGAAATAGATGCTATTGCTGCCCGCCGCCTAGATGTAGGCACTAGTGGCGAACGTGAAGTTCAGCGTACACTTATGCAGCTTTTAGCAGAACTAGATGGTTTTAAGCCGCTGGATAAGGTTAAAGTTATTGCTGCTACTAACCGTATAGATATTCTTGACCCAGCTATTCTTAGACCTGGTAGATTTGACAGGTTAATTGAAGTACCTTTACCAGATTATGGAGGTAGAATCGAGATCTTCATGGTCCATATGAGGAGGATGAAGCTTGCAGATGATGTTAATATCGAGGAACTAGCCCGTATGACTGATGGCGCTACTGGTGCAGAAATTAAAGCCATATGTACTGAGGCAGGCTATAATGCTATAAGAGCAAATCGTAGATTCGTTACCATGGAGGATTTCGTAAAGGCTGTCAAGAAGATTATGTCTAAGAAGACTGTTAGAAAACTTAGTGGCAAGAGTGAAACTAGTTATTTGTTCCAGTAGCTGATGATTTATGAGATTATCCCGCCCTACCCCCTCCGAACTCCTTGAACTCCGTAGTATTGCCTCCCTCCAGTTTAGGGGGGTAGGGGATCATTTTATTCCCAATAATGTTCTAGTACAAAGATCTCCTTCAACATATAGAATTAGAATTATCTATTTAGACAATAAACCATTAGCCTCGCTAAGAGCTGCTGATTATCGTCTACTTCTTAAGATATACGGTGGTGTGAGACTTAGAAAAGTTCTTAATTTCCCGTTATTAAGAGTTGTTGTCTCGAATAAATATAGTAACTTCATTGCAGAAGGAGGAAATGTTTTTGCAGCTCATGTAGTTTATGCGGATCCCGAGATAAGGCCTTATGACGAAGTTATAGTCGTAAATGAAGATGATGAAGTAATTGCTGTAGGAAGAGCCTTATTACCCGGTTATATCATGTCATTTTTTAGCCGTGGAGAAGCAGTTAGAGTTAGAGAAGGAATAAGGGAGTTGGTCTAATTTGAAGAGGATAAACATAATGTTAATAGAGGATCTAGCTTTAGATGAACTCAAGAATTCTATCTTTATAACAGGATATACAGGCTTTGGTTTAGTAGGATATTTGGCTACAAGACATATTGCTTTTCAACTTAAAATGAAACGAATAGGATTCGTTGAAACAAAGTATATGCCGGAATCTACGTTCTATACAAAGCATATAGGCGTAATTTATCCATTTGAAATCTATTATAAAGATATCGATGGACAGAAATTGCTTGTTCTAGTAAACCATAGCATACCCGATGCACGTGAAAGAACATATTATGTTAGATCAATAACTCGGTGGGTTAGAGATATAAATATTAAAGAAGCAATATTGGTTGGAGGCTTAGATCCTGCTGTAAGGGAGAATAAGGAAGAAAAATACAGATGGATACCTATAGGTAATGCCAATATTACTTTAAAGGCGCCAATACTTGAAGAAAGACATGTTGTTGGGCCTTTAGCTCTTACAATGATGTATTTACATGCATATAAAATACCTGGAGTAGTGATCCTGCCATATGCAGAGCCCTATAGACCAGATCCTAGAGCAACAGCTATAGCAGTTACAGAAATAGCTAAACTCTTGGATATAGAGATTGATGTATCCCAATTATATAAGGAGGCTGGTATTATTGAAGAACTCGAGAGTAAGAAAGAGGAACTTCTAAAAAGAGTTTATGAGACCGAAGTTAGTGAAAAAGGCCATCCTATGTACATGTAACTAGATCCTTAGAACACTAACTTTTATGCCTTGCCTCGATAATCTCTCCAACATAAGGCTCGTAAAGCACTCACACCACCAACAATCATTAACGATTACTATGAATATTTCCTTAGCACTAGTTTTATTAGCTAATCCATGTATATCACAGTATATTTTATCACAAAAGCGTATGTCCAATGATAAGATACTAGGTTCTTCATGTTGAAAAACAGGATAGATCTCTGTTAATCCCCATGGAATTATTCCTAAAAATGGATTATAGAAGAATATTTCTTCATACCTGAACCTTATATACTTTAATACTTTATCCACAAAAACTTGATCCTTATAGGGCTTAGAAATTGCTGGTAATAGCAATATCCTTTTAGATGCTTTAACCACATATTTCATTACATTTTTTCTAAAGAGCTTTAATTTAGGATTGTATATAGAGTCATAATCATATAATAATAATGCTCTTGGCGAAGCCTTAGAATATGGTGTGTATTTTTCTATATACCATAAATACTTCTTTATAACTTCAAAAGCACTTCTTAGACTGGGGTGTTCTTTGCTTCTACTTTCTAAATACTCCCAAAGCCTACCCTCCTTAATTGCTTGCTTTACTCTATTGATCTCCTCCATTAACTTGTATATATTATGTAACGCAAGTAGCTTTATCCTATTATCACTATTCATTTCATATAATTCTTGAGGAGTATATTTTGAACATACTGGGCAACTACATGGAAAATAACTTAGTTCCTCTATTCTTTTAGTACCACCACTAACCATGTACCTACCATCCCTAGCATAAAGTACATAGGATGCCGAGTCAAATAGATCTGCTCCAAGAGCTACTAAGAATGGAATGATCATTGGATGCCCTACACCGAATATGTGTAAAGGCTTATTTGGCGGTAAATGAATACGGGCTAAGGCAACTAGTTCAACTAATCTACTATATTCATACTTCTCGAGCAATACCGTAGGACTACCTAATGCATGTATATGATATGGATATTTCCAAGCTCTTACACTAGAATATATGACTAGATCCTTGTAAGGAGCCCCTTGTATGGGTAAGACCCATAAAGCATCACTATCTTGTATTATGGGTAATGCTTCGACAGCTCTTCTAAAGGTTTCTTCAATAGATTTAAAAGCCTCATGTTTATCCATATGGCCACCCGTAGGTATATCTAATATGACTGCAATATCAGAGCCTATACGGCGCTGGTAATCAACTATAGTCTTATTATCGATCTCTACATCGCCATAAATAAGTATCTGATATCCGCCCGAATCAGTCATTATGATTTTGTTCCAGTTTAAACTTTGATGAATAGATCTTATCTTACCCTTATTTCTACGATAAAAGAGATATGCATTCGTTATAAATGCATTAAATCCATGTTCCCTTAAAAAATCAAGTTTTACCTCTTGCCTAGTAGGATCAATGACTGGAAGTAAGTAAGGAGTTTCTAAAACTCCATGGGCTGTCCTTAGTTTAGCTATTCTACCAGCTAGATCTACATCCTTTATCTCATAGTATTGCAATATATTCAGTCCCTTATCTTTACTCTATACCCAATTCTTTTCTTCTCTTCTTCATATACTCTTCAAATACCTCATATATAGTCTGTGCCATAGCACCGCTACCTTCGACGCCCTTCTCACTAACCTTAATCCTATAGATCTGTACAGCATTTGCTTCAGGTATAACCTTTACAGAATCCCTTCTAAGATTAAGTCTTTTAATAACATATTCAGCGAATTCCTTTGGATCAAACAATGGTGTTTCAGCGATCATTAATTCAGATATTCTTTCACCACGAATAATTATTGTTGGATAGGTATTGCCTTGAGTATCTGTAGCAGGGGATAAAACAATATTTAGAGATGGATGGTCGAAACCCGCCAATACGCCATCGTAGCGACGACCATCAGTTAGTATAACTGTTACCTTCTTATCAAGCATTGATTGTAAAGCCGATATCAATCTACGTGTAGCATCAGTTATACTCATACCAGCCATACACCTCCATAATCACTAACAGTACTAGAGATATATGGGAGTTACGGATACATATATGGCAATATTAATAAATATAGTGTCTAGTATTAATGCCTAGGCAGCATAAGTTAAACAGGGGGTTGCATGTAATGATTGAATTTGAATGTAAGGTTAGTAATGTCGAGGCGTTAAGGGTCCCTGGAATAAATAGATACCATTTATTCTGTAAGGAATCAGAGATAGTTGCCGAATTACCAGAACAAGTATATAGATTAAATATAGATGATATGATTGTATTAAGCATATTAACGGATAAAGAAAAGTGTATAGAGAATGATTTTTGTGGCCAGGGATATGTAGTTACATCTACAAATATTAATAATGTACATAGAATAATATTGTCTATGGGAGGACTATTGATCGTTATTAAGGTAAAGCATGGATCAGATGTTATTGATAAACTTAAAGTAGTCGAGAAGTACTATATTGGAATAAAAAGATTAACAAAATAATCTCTTTATAACCCATATACTATTTGTAGGGAATGAATTGTATAATAAAGACAATCTAATAGTCTTCGAAATATATAAAAATAGGGAGGCCGAAGAACAAACCATTATAACGGAATTAAGTAATTTACTTAAATTTATCCATACACGTTCAAAAATGAATCGTAAGCTTAAATTCATATCATTATCTTATTCATATGGAGGAAAATACGCCGGGTACATAATTATAAAACCTGTCAAAAATCTAGATAATTCATTAAGTTTACTAGAAAGGGAGGCTGAGGTCATAGAATCCTATGTGTCAACACATTTAGATAATATTTGGATAACGAGAGTGAAGATTAAGTGGGATGATATAATACCTTTACCAAACATAGGATTTTTTCGAAGGAAAAACAAAATATATTATTCCAACCAGTACTTTATTAAAGCAAAGATCTTCTATCCTGTCCAGACAGTAAGTCCCATAGATAATATTATTCCTGTAGGAAGAACAATAGATGATAATAGGGTTTTGATAGGTATACCTCTTGCTAACATACCGCACCATATTTTAGTACTTGGAGCTACGGGGAGCGGTAAGACAACGACAACATCTATATTTATAAAGAATCTATTGAGAGCATATCCAAAGCTATATAAAGTAGTAGTTATTGATTGGCATGGAGAGTACAAGAACTTATTAGATGATTATATATATTATAATCCATACTCAAAACCTCTAATAGGATTAACAATAGAGAAAGAGTCATTAGATGAAGTTATAGATATAATTGAAGAATCACTGGATCTAACAAGTGCCCAGTCATATATACTTTATGAAGTATTGAAGAATGTTCTGAAGAATAGTAATGAGTATTTATTAGATCCAAGCGATCTTATAAATAGTGTTAAGAATTACTATGAAGAATCTAATTGGCAAAGAGAATCAAAATATGCCCTACTTAGAAAAATCGAGGTTATACTAAGAACTAGTAATAAAGGATGGTTAATAGGAAATAGCAATGATGAGCTTATAAAAATTATTCATACATATACAAAACCATTAATTATCGATGTTAGTAGAATAAGAAATGTTAACACTCGCAAAGTATATACTTTATTATTACTCAAAACTCTTCTCCATCTAAAGCAAATAAATGCTATAAAGAGTAATATTCTCATAACTATTGAGGAGGCTCATAACATTTTTCCCAGAGGCTCAAAGCATTCTCTAATAAAAAAGTTTATAGCAGAAGTTAGAAAATTTGGTATTGCTTTATTCGTAGTTACACAGTCTCCTTCAAGCATTTTAGAAGATGTTATGAAAAATACTGGAACAAAAATAATCCATTCAATAAGATCCTCAATAGATATTGATGTCATAAGTAAAATTATGAAGCTTTCATACGAATATGAAAAATTATTACCTGTACTTGATCCAGGTGAAGCAATATTCTACAGCCCCAGCTACAAGTATCCAGTTATCATAAAGGTTGGAGAAAATATACCTAGTTAAAAAATATCTTACTCTTCCTCTTCTCTCTCTTCAGGACCTTTACCTTTTTCTTCTTCCTTACTAGCCCGCGTAGCAGCAATTATATCGTCTATTCTAAGGATCAATGTAGCTACTTCAGTCCCAGCTTTCAAAGCATTAGCTTTAATACTTACAGGCTCTATAACACCTAACTCTTTCATATTAGATATATCGCCAGTAAATACATTAATACCCATCCACTTACCATCCTCGCTTTCATGTGCGGCTCTTAATTTCATGATTATTTCTACAGGATCTAAACCAGCATTCTCAGCTAAAGCCATAGCTAATCCTTCAAGAGCACGAGCAAATGCTTCAATAGCTAGTTGTTCCTTACCGCCAACAGTTCTAGCAATTCTCTTAAGATGCCTGGCTAACTCTATTTCAACGGCCCCTCCACCAGCAACGATCTTGCCGTCCTTGATGGCGTCAGCTGTAGCTGCAAGAGCATCTCTAAGAGCTCTCTCAGCTTCATCTACCAATCTTTCAAGGCCTCCACGTACTAGAATGCTTACTGCCTTGGGGTTCTTACATCCCTGTATAAATACCATCTTATCTTCTCCAACCTTTTTCTCCTCAACAAGTTTCGCCACACCAAGATCTTCAGGCTTTAGATCGTCGATATTACTGATGATTTTTCCTCCTGTTGCTCTTTCTAGTTTTTCCATGTCGCTTCTCTTTACACGTCTTACAGCCAATATACCCTTCTTAGCAAGAAAATGCTGAGCAACCTCATCAATACCCTTCTGACAAATAACAACATTAGCACCAATACCAGCTATCTTATCAACCATCTCCCTTAGGATCTTAGCTTCTTCATCAAGGAAGGCCTTGATTAGATCAGGGCTTGTAATGTTTATCTTAGCAGTTATTTCCGGTTTCTCAACCTCTAATGGCGTATCTAGAAGAGCTATTTTTGCCTTTTC
>Ga0190310_1000183_pt1 | contig 23290 bp, 30 predicted proteins | sample 48700778_MG_FD_165059 | JGI IMG/M metagenome (GOLD analysis project Ga0190310, IMG submission 165059) | Hydrothermal vent sediment bacterial communities from Southern Trench, Guaymas Basin, Mexico - 4870-07-7-8_MG | ecosystem: Environmental > Aquatic > Marine > Hydrothermal vents > Sediment ... | reverse complement strand
GGTAACAGAATAGTAGTAAGAATCATACCTAAATTATCAGGACAGATAGTATCAAGTATCTGGATTGCATTCTCGTGGGTACCTGAAGTTAGTGATTCTGTGATTAAACAATTCTTAATTAAAGATATTGAAAAGATTGAGGCATAGAGATGAGAGAATTCTATACTAAAATTGATAAGGCTTTATTATCTGGTCTCATTGCTGAACCTAAAGCACCTAGAAATTCACCATTTCTGCACGAGTGTTCTGGAATTAAAATTGGAAAAGATGCTATTGAAGGAATTGATTTTCTTTATAATCCTTTATCCTCAGCTCTTGATATACCTTATAGCTGGCCTTTTCCTCAATTTCTTAAACAAGAGAAATATAAATTTCTTATTGTTCGAGATAGTATTACTCAGTTAGAAGATATTGTCTACTCTTTAGATAGTCACTATAATGCTACGCAAGTATTTACTATTGACGAACTAACTTACGGCAAAGGTTCTTTAATGGAATTAGCTGATTTTGGTTCTTATGCATTTATGACTAACGGGGTTATTATGATTTACTGGGATGTAAGTATCAATGATTGGCGAGGAGTTACATCTCATGTAGATATTCCCCTAATGCGGACTGTATGTAATTTTAAAGGTCAGATGATAGGTGGGTGTGTTCTAAGCAACTGGCACGATTGTGATGAGAAATCTATTGTATGGTCTAATATCGGAGATGCTAGCTTCACACCTGATTTAAGAAATGAATCAGGTTTTCGTCGAGATTTATATGGTGGAGAGATCTATCATGTGCGAAGATTAGGTGATGGTATAGTCATTTACAGCTCAGGTGGTGTAACATCAATGACTCCTGTAACATCTCCATCTGCTACTTTCGGGTTTAAGGAAGTTCATAATATAGGAATTAAAAATCGTGGTGCTATGGGCGGGAACCTTAACCGGCATGTTTTTATAGACCATGAAAATTGCGTATGGAAGAATAGTGCTGCAGGAATAGAAAGACTTGGATATACTAAGTATATAAAGGCACTTAATGCTAATGATGTTATAGTTAATTATAATATCTATACAGATGATTTCTACATCTCAGATGGTGTAAAGAGTCTTATTCTTTCATCTCAAGGAATGGCTAACTATCCATACCCAGTAAATGCTGTCTGGTATGATGATGAAGATAGTCATGGAATATGTGGACTACCTGAAACACCTGATGTAACAGAGATGTTAATAGTTTCACATATAATAGATATGGGATATAGAGGACAAAAAACCATATTTTCTATTGAATTAGGTGCTTCAATATTAAGTGGGATAGAAATAGCTGTTGACTGGAGAATGAGTTTAATAGATGAATTTCAACGTACTGAATTTGTACCTATCAACAATGAAGGTGTTGCAGCAATTATGGCTGCAGGGATAGAATTTAGGGTCTGTGTAAAAGCTGATCATTTTATTAAAGATGAGTCATCATTAGATTACATAATCGCAAGATGGAAAATGACTGACTTAAGAGGTTTAAGGGGTGTCTATGCGTCACCACCAAGAGGACAATAAATTATGCTAACTCAATTAATACCTGACCAGATTTCTAACTTCTGGGATATTATAAAATTTGCTGTTGAGGAATCTCTACCACCAATTGCTGGAGATAGTCCTAATAAGATGAATAAGATTCTTGCTGCACTCTTAATTGGTAAAGCGCAGTGTTGGGCAAGTTATACAAAAGGTGAGGAGTTTAATAAGTTTGAAGGTATAGTCGTTACAAAAATTCTTTTTGATGATATAAGTGATACGAAGAGTCTTTTAATATACTGCCTATACGGGTATGAAAATGTAGATAAAAGAAGCTGGCTAGGCGGTTTGAAAGTATTAACTAAATATGCTATGAGTCAAGGGTGTATTCAAATTGTAGGATATTCAAATGTATCTTTGATTCTTAAAGTTGTTAAATCTCTTGGTGGAGAAGCTGAACAAACATTTATTAAGCTCCCCTTTGTTTAATAAAAAAACGGAGTGTTAAAATATGATAACTAAAAACTACTGGAAAAAGTTCAATCTTAAAATTCACCGTAGTGGCTCAGGTGGTGGGGGTTCTTCAGGTAAAGTTGACTTTCCTGCACATATGAAAGTTTGGCATAAAGGAACTCTTGACCATAATGGTCTTGATGTAGTCAGTCTTAGCATAACAGATGCAATGAATGCCCTGTTTGGTAATAGTCCTTACTCAGGTGAATCTTCATACAATCCTGATACAAGTATTGCATCGTCAGTAGCTGCTGTAGATGATTTAGACACAATGGTTGCTTTGTTAAGCTCAGGAAATACACTAGACTCAATTATTGCAAATGTCCTTGCTGACTCAAGAATTGACAATGCAGTTGATGAATTTTCATCTGACCTTGGAGATAGATTACTTTCAGAAACTATTCCACGATTCGAGGCTGGCATGCGGAATATTAATGCAGTTACTTCATCTGCATTTGCAATTGGAAGAGGGATTATTGAAGCAAATCAGACAAGACAAGTTGCTCAATTTAGCGCAGGTTTACATATGAAAGCATTTGGTGATGATGCTTTAAGATTAATAGCGCTTAAGTTAGAATCTCAGAAGATATTAACCCAGACAGTTATCGAAAACAATCGGATAAATACGGTACTTAAGAAAGAAGAAACTGAAGCGAATCTTAATATAGATAAAGCTGATGCTACTTGGGATATAGGATTATTTCAGTATGGGGGTAATTTATTAGCAAGTATAGGCGGTGGAGCTATGATTCCTGAGAGTAATCGGCCAAGTCGAGAACAAACAGCTGTTGGTGGTGCTATGGCTGGAGCAGCTACTGGTGCAATGATAGGTACCCCAGGTGGGAATACTGTTACTGGAGCAGCTATCGGCGCTGTTGTTGGTGGTGCTGCAGCATACTATGGATATTAATAGATTAAACAGGAGAAATTAAAATGGTAATGAATATGCAGATGTTACAGGCATTAAGTGGGGAGTCTGAATCTATCCCTAATCCTAATCCTGAAGATAAAACAGGTATCATGGATAATCCAGCACTCTGGCAGTATATTAATAGCCTAGGTATAGGTCTTATGGGCAAGGATAGTCCTATGTACGGCCCTGCTAAGATGACTCAAGATGCAATGAGTGCAAAGGCTTACATGGATGTAATAAAGAAATTCCTTGGAGGTGGTGGGAATCTTTCTGAGAAAGATGGAAAACTTCAATATGCAGGAGATATTACTAAGTTTGTATTGCCGGAGGGTGGGCAATTATCCTCAACTCCTGCTAACTTTACAGGCTCAAGCGCAGGTACACCTCAAAATACTAACATCAAACCGCAAGGGCAGAGTATGCCAAACCCTTCGCGCAGTCCGCTGGATATAAGTAGTGCTGATCTAGTAGGACTGACCCCTGAACATATCTCACAGGCACTACAGTTTAAATTTGCTAAAGAAGAAATGGAGCAGAAGAAACTTTCTGAACTTTATAAAATGATGCAGCCTGAGTCAGTTGAACCGTCTGCACCTATTGAAACACCTGGCATTGGGAAGTTAAGTTTAAAGCAGTGGAGTTCCTTACCTACAGAAGATAGATCATATTTTCTATACGCAGCATCTGCTAGACAGCGTGGTGAGGAAGTAATGGACAAAGATAGTTGGGATGCTAGTACAGATACAAATACTAAGATTCAGTATCTTAAAGCGCTTGAAGAAGATTCAGAACTTAAATCCCTTGCTATGGAATTAGCTCGAGCTGGCGCAAGCTCAACAAGCATCGATATTGCTGGCCGTGAAGTTGCAAAGGGCGAAGGTAAAGGTCAGGCTAATGTAATGTCTCCTGATTATGCACAGCGTACTCGAAGGGTATTAAGTGCTGATAAAGCAAACTGGCCGAGTGAAGAACTTATTCAATCTTTCATAGCTCAAGGTTTTACATATGAAGAAGCAGAAGTTCGTGCTCAAGATCGTATGATTCTTGAGTCAATGGATAAGGAAATTAGACAGGCTTTTAAGCATGATAAAGTAACACGTGGACAGGGTGGTTGGGAAGTTAATGGAGAACTTAAAGTGAGGTATCCCTAATGAGTGAGTTATCATTTGATGATATTGTAAGTAGGAAGTTTGAAAATAAATCTAATATCAAACCTGAAGGTGATTCAAAATCTGAAGAGAAAGATGAATTATCCTTCGATGATATTATGAGTAAGAAATTTAAAACTAAACCTAAACCTGACCCTAAGGTTAAACTTGCAGAAACATTTGAGTCTCGTTTTGCTAATCTTAAACCTGCACCTGATGTTTCTCTCCAGCCTGAGAAACATTCTCAATCTTTTCTAGGCAGACAGATGAGAGAAATGAAAGGGATGAAAGAGTCTCTTGTTCTGTCTGGAGAGGAATATAAGTCTATTGAAACTGAAGCAATTTCCCAAGAGAGCAGAGATTCATTTATGGAGTCTCTTGGTGAAGTTGCTACATTAGCAGGTCAGCCTTATGATGTTGCCAAAGGTGCTGGTAGCTTTATTCTGGCTGGTATTCCTACTTTCATTACCGGTATAGGTGGTGCTGTTAGTGAGATGAATAAAGAATTACCTCAATTTTTTGCTGGGTATTCTAATCTCTTAGACATGGCAGAGGCAGCGGAAAGGGGATTTATTAAAGTTAGTGAGTATATGCAGCCTGGGAAAGAGCAGATGGAAGATATTTTAGAACTTCCTAGGGAAACGTTTAAGAATGCTTTTGGGGAAGAATTGTCTGAGCTATTCCTTGGCACACCTATTGATACTGACTTAGTTGGTGAAATAGCAATGGTTCCTTTAACTGTTGCCGAAGCTTCTTTTAAAGCAGCTGCTGAGAGTAAAGGAATAAAGACAATTGCTAAGGCGGCTAAGAAAGCCTGGTTGGATAAAGTATTTGTTACTGAAGATAATATCAGAGGTGCGTTGAAGTTTGCTGGATTTTTTGTAGGTCTTGCAGCCTTACATAAAGTTTATAAAGGGAAGCCTGGAGTAATTAAAGCTGGGGAAGTTAAGAAAAGTGTTATTAAAGAAATTAAAACTGTAGCTGATAAAGCTGAAAAAATTGCTGATACAGAGATACTAATTGATAAAAGTATTGAGGGCGCAATTAAAGAAGCACAGAAAGAAATTATAAAAGTTGAAAAGCAGCAACTTGAGCTTGAGGCTAAGAGTCTTGCTGAGGAGATTAAGAAGCAAGCGGATATAGAAAAGGTGGTTAAAGATAATCTTAAGAAGAAAGGTAAGGAAGTTGAGGAGATTAAAAGTGGGTTGAGGACTGCTGAGGAAAGACAAGTCGAGATTGATAGAGTTTTTAAAGAAGAGAATATTGCTGAGCGTTCAGTTTTAGAAGAGTTTAAGGCTGAAGAGGTTGGGGGTAAGGTTAAACCTAAAGCTAAGGCTAAACCTAAAGGTAAAGAAAAAATTCCAGAGTTTAAAGATTCAGCAGATGCTATAGAATTTGGCAAGACAGCAACTGAAGGGCAGAAGAAATTACTAGCCCAAAGACGAGAAACTCTCACTGCTGAGGCTAAGGAACTAATGGCGAAGGATGCTATGGATGAGGCTTTTATCAAAGCAACTAAAGCTCAGCTCGATAGAGAAGCTATTGAATCTTTAGATATTCTTAAAGAACATCCAGAGTTTGATAAGAAGGTTGAACCAAAGCCAGAACCTATCACTGATTTAGACCGTCAGACAGGTGTTGAGGTTCCTAAACTTGAGGCTGAGCAAAGTCCTTTTTTTCAAAACTTAGAGGAATCAAACACGTTTAAGAAAATCTACAGCGAGAAATCTAAAGCTGTTTCTGATGATGTAGAAATATTTACACAGAAACTAATTAATGATGTGAATAGATGGTATCATGGAGAAGGGGTAGTAGACATAGCAAAGGTTAGGGAAGGGCTTAGTAATCTTGCAACAAGGGCTGATGAGCTTAGGATGAATTTCTTAACAGGTGCTGACCACTTAGCATGGATGGAGACTGTAAGGGAAGCAGCAGTTTGGGCTAGAAGGAATGAGAGGGTAGAGATTGAATCTAAGCCAATGTTTAAACCATCCAGTGCTAAGAGTAAGAAAGAGGCTGATGCACTACGTTTAAAAAATGAACTAAGGGGAGATGATAGATTTTATTCAGGAATTGATCCTATATTAATAAAGAAATTAATTAAATTTATTAAGTTTAAATGGGATAAAGATAGTCAATCATGGAAATTTGATGTTAAAGGAATGTTACAAGAGATTTATAAAGATCCTGAATCTGGATGGTGGATGGATGGGCAAAGATTAACACCTGGTACTAATAGGCCTTTATATTTAGGTGACACAAAAGCTGAAGCTATAAAGAAATCTGTTGAGTTAACAATTGAAAGTATTAAAGATTTACCTGGTATTAAACTTTACAGCGGTCTTCCTCTTGACGAAGCAGCTAAGCAAATAATCAAAGGCGCTAAACAAGCAAAAGAATACATGGAATATGCTAGGAGGGCAAAAAGAATTCGGCCAATTAGAGCTATAAAGATTGGCTATGAAGAAGCGATACGTGAGTTCATCGACAGCTCAGGGAATATTAAGAAAGATTTCATCGACGAGCTTGGTCTTAAAGGATATGAAATAGTCCAAAAACTTGTCCTTGTTAAGAGTGCTAATACCACTGCTACTAATAAACTAAAACAGATGCGTAGAGAAGTTTATGCTGGGCTTACTAGGAAAGAGAAGAAAGTCTTAGATAGTTTAGTAATGTATGAAAGATTACTTGATATTGCTAAGTATAAAACAGCTAAAGAATTCAAATGGCCTGGTATTAAAGGTACTAATATTCAGCTAACACCAGCTAAAGCTATAGGATATATAAAAACTTTCAGCCATATAGAAAACATATCACCTAAACGTGCAAAAATTCTTCGTAGAAGAGCAGAAAGTTACTTTGAGTGGATGAAGAAACCCTTAGATGACTTGTTAAAAGCTGAGTTAATATCTCAAGAAGAGTATAATAGTTTAATCTCTCATAAGTATCGTAAGATTAAATTAGTAGATATTTTTGACGAGAAGTATGAATCGAAGAAAGGTAAGAAACCTCTTAACGTTTATGACTCAGGAGTTCAGGAGTTAGCAAGGGGAAGGAAAACTGATATTTATGAGCCTAGTTCAGAAATTATGGCGCTTGAAGTATTTAATCGTTCTTACGGCCGCATTACAAGGCAGAGAGCGAATAAGGCTCTTTATGAATTATCTAAAACTGACCCTAATAACCCATTTGCTAGAACAAAGAATGATAAAGCAAAAATTCCCTCAGGGTGGCAAAGAATCTTTGTGTTTGATAAAGGTGAAAGAAAACCTCTTTACATTTCACCGAGGATGTCTAAAGAATGGCTGAGTTCTTCTTCAGAACTCCCTATTAAATATGGTAGGTTTATGCAGTTTATTTCTGGCTCAGCAACACTTCGTACCTTTGCTACTGGTATTGAGTGGGGATTTGCATTAGCTAATATTCCAAAAGATGTAATGCATATTTACTACGCTGCAAGGATATGGGAAGATGGTAAATGGAAAAGTGCTTATAGCCCTCATCTGCCAATTTTCTTGCCTCAGATAGGTATGGATATAGCAAGGGTATTTCCAGATGTTATTGTTAGAGGAAAAAAAACTCAGAATTACTTTGACAATGGTGGAGGTATGGAATTCTTAGTCCACCAAGGATTGATGCTTAGAAACGGTAAGCATTTAGAACCAGGACTTGCTAAACATTTAAAGGCTTTAAGTTGGTTTGGGGAAACTTCAGAGCTTATGACAAGGGTTGCTATTAAAGAACATGTAATCCGTAGAAAAGCAAGGGAGAGAAATTTAACAGTTGAAGAAGCAAGAAAGGATAAAGATATCCAGCGTGAAGCTACTTTTGTCGCTCGTGACTATATGGACTATGGTCAGGGTGGAGGGATAACAAAGGCAGCTGATAATGCATTACCCTATATAAATGCATCTGTACAAGCAACAAGGGGTATGTGGAGGACGCTTAGGGATAATCCGAAAGAATTTATTTATAAAACAGTCGAGGTTGGGCTTACTACAACTTTAATCTACTCAGCAATGAGAGAGCAGTGTCCTGAAACAGCAAAGGCTTTACAAGGCTCTATGGATATGCAGAATAATCTATGTATTCCAGTAGGTGATAACTTTGCATTTGAGGATGAGAAAGGGCAGACAAGATACTGGGGATTTAAGATTCCTTTAGACCCTGGGCAGAAGTTTTTCAAAACTTTCTTCGAGGCAGCTTATGATAAAACTATGGGTTATGATGTGGATATAGAGCGAGTAACTAATAATTTATTTGAGCTTTCCCCAGTTGGAGTTTCTACTATGCCTCCTACAGTATCAGGTGCTATTGGTTATCTTTATAATAAAGATCTTTGGCAAAATAAAGATGTATGGAGGAAGACTAAACCCTTTAGTCATTCTCTCACAGTTGATGGTAAGTGGGTTGGGAGAAGTGAGGAGCATGATAAAGATACTCATGAAGCATTTACGGCTTTTGGTAAGTTTACAAGGGCTTCTCCCAAGGCATCTCAGTTTGTTGCTGAGGAACTTGTTACGAGTAATTCTATGTGGGCTTACTTAATGGGTAAAGGTTATGAAAAGTTAACTAAGGATGTACCTAAGGAGAAAATAGAACAGCACTGGCCTATGGTTTTAAGCAAAATGCCTATCATTGGTAGGTTTATTTTTGTAACTAATCCGTATAGCAAACATGCTGGAGGGATAGAGAAAGAAAGTCAAATTTATTCATTGGAGAGGTGGGTTGAGAATAGAGAATTAGATAGGCTTGTAGAAGGGTATTTGTTTGAGAAAGCGTATAGGAAAGAGGATGTGAAGAAGTATATTAGATCTTTTAAAGACATAGATACTCGTGAGAGGTTAGATAAAACCTTTGACTTTCAAATCGCTATAAGGAAGCTTCCTGAACGCTCTTTCTGGCTCCGCTTAAGACGCTTAGCCCCAGAGGTTAGAGCTAATCGGTATTATGAGAGGTTGAAAGATGCTAATCCTAAAGAACATGAAAAACTTATGAAGGAAAAAAGTATTGTTATTAAAGCAGGTGGAGTTTTTACAGATAGTTTTTATGATGAACTTAAGAAGATTAGAAGAAAGGAAGAATGAATAAAATAACCCTTTGTATTTTTATAAAACAAAGAGTTATTTCACCAAGTTATTTAAAGAATCTTAATAATATCATCTGCCTGTGGTCTGTGGATAACCTTAGCAACTTTCATAGACTCAACTGTTGCCATGACTCTGTCCATTATTAACTTATCCATATCCCCTTGGAAGTGCTTAGCTAACTGCCAGACAGGGACTTCTTTAACTTTAGACATTTTTAAGTATGTTATGACTCTGTGCAAAATTTCTGCCGTATCACTCTTTCCAACACCCTTAAACACACCCTGCATTTTAAGTTCAGCCTCTACCAATAAAGCAATTGCACGCTCTAAATTTGCCTTAGTAAGTGTCATCTGATGCTTATCACCCCTTTCTGAAACAGACATTATCATTGAAAGTTTCATGATGTGGTTAGGGCGCCGTGATATATACCCATCGAATCTATCATCGTAGAAAGGTGGGTTGTCTACTGTCTTCATTCTCCAATCAGACCATAGGTCTAAGAATCCTTTAGTATAACCAAATTGTCCTGAGAGCATAGATATTTTATCTAGATCGTGAAGGAGATGCTTACGGATTGTTTTTTCTTCATCAGTTTCCATAGGAAGCAAAACCATCTTGCCAAGCTTCTCTTCGTATATATAGATAATCCGGCTTGTAAGACCACCACCTATTGCATCAAGTGGTAAGGAGCTTCTAATTAATGAAGGAGTAGTTGCACCAAATAGATTAACCCAAACACCTACAATTTCCTCCTTCTTCCTTGCAATAGTTTCATAGCTCCATTTCCTATCACAATCATACCAGTCACAGAGTGCAGCCATTAGTTCTCTATTATGATAGCCTAAGAATACAGTAAATTCCTTACTAAATATAGTCATCGAGCTATGAAATTGCATCTTACCAGTGTTTAAATCAGGGTCTTGGTAGTTAGTTTCCTTTAACCGCCTGATTAATGCTTGGAGAGAAGTTGCCTGTGCAGCAATTTTAATCTTTCCTATATCTTCGATTAGATCAAGTCCAGGATTCATTGCTGTTCCTTTACGTACACCTGAAGGACCTACGAGGACTATGTAGAGGTTAGGGTAGAAGAGTAATGAAGAACCCCATTTGACATAGCATTTTCTTTGCAGTGCGGAGGCAATGACAGAGATTGCTGTCCAGAGTCGGAATAGTCTAGGCGGTTCTGAATTTTCGGTAGATTGCATATACGCATCTATCCAGTCCGGGAGTTTTCTATCGAGTTTCAGCATAGGCTTAGTAAGTTATCCCATCAAATATTATTGGAATAAGGATTTTTACTTCCTCGAGAAGGGGAATCATTAGTTCTCTCATCTGTGGGTGGGCAGCTTTTGCTGTACGTAGTTTAAACACATGTAGCCATTCCCTAAGATTTGCTGACATTATGATTTCTGTCTTTAGGGAGTTAGGAAGGACAGACCGAGCTTGCTGAGGAGTCCATTTTAGAGAGAGTAGATCTTTATATGCCTGTTCTGCCTCGAGCATAGAATTATACCACAACCAAGAGGCTTCGTTTTGAGTAGGTTCTGTAAATGAAAACTCATAGTTTCCTTTATCAATACCTACCCAAGGTGGGATGATAAAGGTAACTCCGCCTTTATAATTGCAGTACCTTGTGCTTTCTTGACTAAACGATGCAAGTCTATGGCGAACAAGTTCGTGCGAGACTCCTCTATCGCAGGTAAATCTTACTGACATACTAGCATGTTCGATTACAGAAAGATGCCCCATCTTCATTATCATAGAGGCAAATTCTTTGCTGCTTTCATCTGTAATCCAATGCTCACTTTTATAACAAGTTCTTCCTGCAAACTCAATTAGGTGCAGAGAGTCTGGGTGAATAGATAAAATTTCATACTTAGGTTCTATTAAGATCATTGTATACTCCTTTTAGTTTATTAGCTAAGCCACTAATACTGGCAGGGGTTTCTTTACTCTTTATTTCAATCATCTCATCCTTACACATGTTGAATCCTATACATAAATCTGCAGGGACGTTTATCTTTATTCCTCTCCAGTACATAGGAGTTTCTAAGCTATTTTTAATTCTAAGTAGTATCTTAGCATGCTGTTCCCAGGAGATTGATAAAGGTATTTGAAACACAACTGAGTCATGTACTTGGGTTAGGAGTTCTACATCCTTAAACCACTGTTGGTTGTAGTAGATAAACTCAATCCCTTGCTCATTGATTTTATCAGCCGTTGTTGATTGAGGTAGGTGTGCATAGCCTTCACGGTAGGTAGCTTGGCACTGAGCAAGAGGAACGTTTGGAGGGTTAGGAATAATAGGCCCCATGAAGATTCTATTGCGGCCGAATAAGTTTGATACAGTTCTGTTTTCCTTAAGCATAGATTGAATTAATCTTTGATACCCTTGCTTGATTTGCGGATATGCTTGGTGAAGTTTGTCTAATATTTGTTTAGATTCTTTCTCAGTTATCTCATTAACAAGCGCAAACTTTTTATACCCTGTATCGTAGTTTACTGCGTGATTGCACTTTTTTCCAAAATACCTTTCAGAATGTGTCCCGTCACCTATTAGACAAGTTCCATCTTCGGAGGTTACTTCGTCATAAGGCTTTCCAAATATCATTGACGCAGTAAGACGATGCATATCCTTACCTGTCTCAAAAGCATCAATCATAGGAAGTATTCCTCCAACATAAGCAACGATTCTATTTTCAATTTGTGAAAGGTCGAAAGAGTAACCTATGTATCCTTCATCAAAGAGATAGAATTTAAGAAGGTCATGAGGAACATTTTGAGCATTTCCACCTTTGCCAAATATATCTTCACCTGAACTAATTCTACCAGTCTCAGCACCTACAGGCTTATATGAGCAGTGCATTCTTCCATCAGGACTTACTTTCCCTATGTTTAAATAAGTTGACTTGCGTTTATTAGCACGGCGTAGGTCAAGGATAATTCTTGCTTCTTTATAGCCTTTCCTTGCTATTCTTTTCATAGCATTTTCATCACAAGTTGTAACCCACTGACCTTTACCATTTCGTTTTTTATATGGTTTGAGATTGAGTGAGGTGTAGAAGTATTCTTTAAGTTGCTTTGGAGAGTTGTAGTTTAGCTTAAATCCTACTTTTTCATTTAGTCTTTCAGATTCTTTATTTATATAGATTTCTATTTCTTTTTGCTCTTTCAGCATTCCACTTACGTCTATCCTTATCCCTCTCTCCATCATGTAAAGTAGAGGAGGGATTAGTTTTCTTTGGCGGTTGTAAGTTTCAATGTTTCCTTGCTTTTGGAGGTCTTCAATTTGCTTAGGATGTGCAGCAGCGGTTGCAATAGCATCCATTCCGTTGTACTTCCACCAGACGTCCCAAGTTCCTCCGCCTGCATCTTTTATCCATTTCTTACCGTCTGCTTTGTAGTAAGGTATATCAGTATGCATACAAGTTACAAAGTCAAGACCTGCCTTAAAATCAGGGAATGAGATTTTCTGTGCTATCTGTGTGCAGTGAATTTCTCCCCTAGGCCTCATACCGTATTTGTGGAGAAGGAATTGAGTATCGAAGATGAAATTAGCGCCCCTTTTAGATGATTTTTCTTCTTGGATAATCATAGATATCAATAACATTATTTCATATTCTTGCTCAACATTGAAGTAGTCACCTTGACCATAACGAAAGGGTATGCAGAAAGCATTGTTAGGATTTGATGCAAAAGCAATGCAGTCAAGTTCTTCGTTGATAACTTCGATGTCTATATCGAGAGTTGCACCCCTTAAGCTTTGCTCGTGAGCGTTTTTTAACAGTGCTATAGATTCATTGAAGGAAGGTTTAATTATTATGTTACGTTCTTCTCGTCTTAGTTCTTTAAACTGGCTTTCATATTTAGCCCTTCTTAAATCGAAGCAGATTAAAGGTTTGTTCATATAGTTGAACTTGGGTGGGATGAATGTAGCAGGATGGAAAGTAGGTATTACTTTTAAACCAGGGATGAGGGTAGATTCTAATATAGAACCTCTCCATTTAGTAATACCTACACGGTTTGTTAGGGCAAGTAAAGGTATATTGCCATAAGCAACGACAACATTTAAGTTTGGGAGTGCTTCGAGCTCTTCCTTAAGTTCATTAATATAAGTCCAACCGTCCTCGGAGATAGTGTAATTTCCGTAGGATTTTATATTTATGTAGTGAGAAAGAGGTGCGTCTAGATCCTTTATAACGTTGGTTAGGTAGCATTCACGCCTGATGAGTCCGGCTACCTGCATGCAAGAATCTTGACCTTTACCTGCAGGGCCTACAAATGGAGTAGGAGGATTCCATCTTATTTCTTGCACTCCTGGTTGCTCTCCACAGACAGCGAGAGTAGCCTCACGTGAACCTCGTGGCGGGACGAAAGTGTGTTTCATTTAACCTCCTCCAATTCTTTCTTATTAATTAGACTTTCAAGATACTCTATATATAGGATTAAATGTTCTATAGTTCCTCTTGCAATCCTCTTATCTATGAAGGGTAAGATTTCTGCAATAATATCTATTTCAGGCCTTTTCATTTAATTTTCCTTTGTTCAATTAATAAACGAAGTTGTTTAATCTGGATGGGTAAGGTTTTTAGTCCAGTCTTCTCTTGGACTCTTTAATTTATTCTTTTCACAAAACATACTTACTAATTCAGCAATTGATGCACTATCATGATAGCTGCTCATTATAGTTATTTCTCCTCTTGTAGTTAACCACCCACAAAATCCATAAACTGCCTCAGAAGCTGTTAATTCTTTTTGCATAATTATCCATTCTTTACATCTTATAAGTTTTAACTAAAAATGAATCTCGGTATTCTTTAGAAAGTTCAAATCCTGTAGCACTCATTCCTATTTTCTGTGCTGCTATCAATCCATTACCTGAACCGAGAAAAGGGATAAGAACTCTTGAGCCTGGAAAAGCAAAGGTTTTGTAAATTTCTTCCATTAGTTCAACAGGACGCTCTGTTGGGTGAGTTTTAAGTGTTGGAGATACTGGAGGTGTGTTGAAGATGTTGATTCTTCCTGGTTTTGCAAGGGCCGGACGACCTTTCCATGCGTAGAAGAATATTTCATAGGAGTTAGCAAGGTGAATCTCTGGCCGTTTAGACTGACCAGAAGGTTTTGTCCAAATACCGCACATTCTATGAGCACTAAATCCTGCATTGATTATTCCTTGGTAGACTGTCTCAAACCAGGGCTCAGGAGCAAACCAGCATATTAGCCAGCTATGCTCAGCCATTTTTTGGTAGCATTTTGTAAACAGATTGTTTATAAAATCTTCATAGTCATCTTTAGAAATTTCATTGTAAGAGCTTCCATATATATAACTTTTCTTTGCTGAACTTCCTTTACCAGACCCACTTAGGTTAATTGCATACGGAGGGTCTATTTCAACCAGGTGGAAGTATTCATTTGGAAGTTCCTCGGCACCAATGAAGAAATCATTGAGGATGAAATTGTTTATAAGTTGTTGCTTGTTAGGTGCGATGCTTTCTTGTTCGATTTTCTTAGCAAGAACATCCTTAACCACAGCCTCATTCATTTTATCGAGGACTTTATTTGCATCTTTCTGTGTCTTACAGTTATTAAATAAGCCAGAAAAAGCATCCCTAGCATCAGCTCTTCGGATTGCTGTACTGATTGCACTTTTAGACTTACCTATCATTTCTGCTGTTTCTTTCATACCCCAACCTTCTGCATCAGCGAGAGTAGATATTTTCTCTCCATGGATTTCTTGCTGAAGTGCATGAGTTTCTCTGATAAGATTGTCGTGTTCCCAGAATGTGAAATCTTTTCTGTGTAAGTTTTCAGATAGTTCGATAGTTTTCATCTCAAGGTCTGTAATGTTTTCAGGGTAGATACGTACAGGTATGATAGTTACTTTGTTTTTTACTAAAACGGAGAATCTTCGCTCACCTGCGAGGAGTAGATATTTTTCATTTTCTGATTCTTTCACCGCTAAAGGGGCAATCAGGCCACTGTTTTTCATACTATCTTCAAGTCCCTGTAAGTCACCCATTTCCTCTCTTGCCCGTGTTCCTATTTCAATGCTCGATGTGCTAACCATAGCAACTTTTCCAACGTTCATTAGATTATCCTTCCAAAAGTTTAAGTAATTTCTGTGCTTGAGTTTTAGTTATTTCCTTTTTACCTTTTGTTTCTTTCTTTTTATACTTACTCATGTATTTCTTTGAAGAAGCTTTCTTTACCCTTCTCGACAAACGGATAGTTCGGAGAAGTTCAATAACTTCATCTGTAGACATTTCGGAAATAGATTTCTGTGGTAAATTTTCTATTGTTGTCATTTTTTAGCTATCCTTTCTGCCTGTTTTAAGATAGGCATGACGTTTTTAGGCTTTACTTGTCTATCCATGATTACTCCTGCTATGATTTGTCCGTGTTCCTCGAGAAGATCAAGGAGGTCATCGAGAATAGGTTGGAATAAAGCCTTTCGTATTCCGTGGGTTGAGATTAGTTTATTGCACCTTACTTGTTGTTCGTCAGTGATGTCGAAACTTAAACGTGGCCGGTAAAATGATGGCATTTTAGCTCCTTTTTTTAGTTAAAGTTCAAATGGCCTTAGTCTAATATCGCAATGGTCGTAGATGAATTTAGAATATTTGTCGTAGTAGTTATTATCATCGACTATTATTTCTCTTATTCCTGCATTGATTAGAAGTGTTATGCAGTTTTTACATGGTAAGCAAGCGTTCATGTAGAGTCTGGTGTGCTTTGTAGATACTCCGAGACGTGCTGCAGATGCAATGCAGTTACGCTCAGCATGTTCTGCGGTACATAAGTGGAGACCCTCGCCAGATTTATAACCGAGTACTTGTCGAGGGCATTTGGTTCTGAACTTTATTAAGTTGACTGCCCTTGGGGAGTCGTAGGCAATCTGTGCTAAAGTTTCATCAGCCATGTATCTATCATGACCGCAGTGGGGGATGCCACGAGCAGGGCCGTTGTATCCAGTTGCAATGACAACTTTGTCCTTGACCAAGATTGCACCTATCTTGCGTGAAAGGCAGGGTGATTTAGAAGCGACTGCATCGCAGATATCGTGGAAGTAAGTATCCCAGTTATTCATAACTTAAGTCCCTTATAAGAGCGTCTAGTAAATAGGTGTAATTACGTAGGTCGGTTATTTTCTCATCCCATTGTTCTAGTGAGAAGTCCAGAGGGTTCTTTGCCATATCTGCAATTGATGTGAAGTGTTTAGTAGCCATACCGATGAGAGCAGAAGATGCAGATATGTTCTGAGCATGTCCAGCACGGTGAAATTGCTCAAGGCGGTCTTTACCAGTTGAGTATTCGATAGCTTTTTTGATTAGTAAGCGTTTGCTTCTATCGTGTGAATTTGATAGTTCGGTTAGAAAATCTTCATTGTTCATTTAGTTCCTCCTAGATGCATAATACCTGTTTTTTTTTTCGTCTCTTTGACAGACTTTATTCTGGTGGAGTTAACAGCCTCAACTTCCGATTGCATTCTGATATTTTCTGCAGTTGATTTTTCTTCTATGCGTTTAATCCCTTCCGCTATCTTCTTCCCTGTCCCCATACATATAGGGCAAACATTTTTCAGGGCCTCCGGTTTCTCGATATAACTTTTCAAAGTTAATAAAAAATTTGTTTTTTTATTTTCTGGACATTTATTATGTTTCCATGCTGATTCAACAACGCTTAAAATGCCTTCTATTTGCCGATCAGATAAGAATCCATTCATTTTATAGTCTCCCTCCTAATCATTTCTAAGTTTCTGCCATCCTTTTTTAATCTTTCATTATTCATCTTTTAATCTCCTTTGTTTATTTATAAAACATAGTTATTTATAATATTCTGAGCATCTTTAAGTATTACTTCTTCACATTCTTCAATTATGTGTAGTTCTTTAGATAATTCTGTTATGTTGGAAATTCCTTGTATGTATAAGTAATTACCTGGAGCACCTGGAGTTTGTTCTGCAGGTTCATAAGTTACAACAGCTTTTAGTTTTTTACTTTTGTAGTAGAAAGGAACTTCAATTATTGTCATGTTAGTTTCCTTGTTTTGCTTGCGTTATTGGTAAAGGTAAAAGGTAAAGAAAATTGGTAGATCTTTGCTAAGACCTACCAATCTTCTTAACAGATTAAAAATTTACCTGGGTGCGATAAACTTACGTATTGTATTTTGTTCTCCATATGTGTCATCTGTCTTTGTACCAAGAATCGCCCATCCTATGAGGCCTGAAAGGTCATCTTCGTAATCTACAGGGCGGGTAAGGTCTAACCCAAAGCATGCAGCGAAGTTTTTAAGGTTGTATAAAGATCGTTTGTAGTTCTTTTCGTTCATGGTGTCCTTATTCGGTACATTTACAAAGCCTGAAAATTCCTTTATCATAGGAGCATCTACAACTTCAAACATGGGAAGGAAGTATTCAATATCTGCTCCACTTTGCTTATCTACATACGTACCTTCTCTCACACCGATGATTCGTAGTTTATATTCTTCACCGGCTTCAGCTACCTGAGGTTCTTCTGCATTTTCAATATCGTCTATTTGGCTAGTTACGTCAAGCATACTCATGATTCTTTCTCCTTGTTGATTAGTTAGTTAATTGCTTAGTCTTTAATTTATTAATCTTAGTTTATTACCTCCTTTCTTTTCTCCTATATATTTTGTGTTCGGATGCACCTGAAGATGCAAATGATAACCGTTCTCGTCTGTTGAAGTATGGTAAATAACGCATTTTTTGTGCGGTCTGGTTATGTCATAAGACCAGTAACCGCTAATCTTTTTTTCAAGATACTCGCCAACCCAATGGCTATGGCACCGCAAATCTATGCCCCGCCCCGGATCAGTTCCATGAACGCCCTTACCAGGTCTATAGGCGGAAGTAATTATTTTTCGGAACCACGGCACAATATCATCGAAACTGTAATATAGAGCAACCAGCAATGGATGATATGCATGGGTGAAAATTCTTCTACTGATGAACTTGTCTTTTATCTCAATTGTTTGCATCTGTTTAATCTTTCTATGTTCATTTATAAAACAAAGGGTTTATAGTAATTCTTTATCCTGATAAGGCATTCCTGTCTTTTTAAGGATTTGTTTAAGGTCTGCCTTTTCATACGTGTTGAGAAGGTTATCTGCAGACAGTCGTGAACGAGCGAGGAAGGTTCCAGTTGACTTTGTCAGCAGGCGGTACTCCACACCGGATGAAGTTTCCTTAGGCGCAGTTACGTAGATTTCATCAAACATGAGGGGGATAGTTACCATGCCTTGACCAGTTGTCATAAAGCGAAAGACAGTTCCTTTATCTGGATCTTCGACAAGTTTAAGGTGGCCCTCGAAGACGAAATCACAGGGGAGGTTAAGCATTTTTGAGATATAATTACGAATTGTAGTTTTCTGTGGCGTGTAGTCTTTTGTAAACCGAGGGGCTTGTCCAGCAATCCCTGCCTTTGCAAGGATATAGTTCATAATTGCATCTGACCAGGAAGTCCCAGACGAAAGCCAGTATGTACCGAAGTGATTGAAGTATCCGCTGGAAAGACGATGCTCGAATTCTTTTTTCCATTCTTTGAACTCTTTAGGCTTTAAAGGATCTTCAGATTCCCAGCGAGTATCAGCAACTATTTCTCCTTTCTTAATCCACTTACGAACGCACTTTGTACCGCCAACATCGAAAGAATCAATATGGACAGGTTTTCGTGCAGTGTGTGAGAGGAAAGTTTTGCCGGAACCACTTTCACCGATTAGGAGTAAGTTAAAGGTTTTTTGTTTCTCATCCTCATTGTAGAATTTTCTTACTTTAGCAATTTCTGTCTTGATGTCTAATGGCATTAGTTGCCTCCTTTTATTAAGGTTATTTAATATCCTCTAAAATTTCCTTTATAGTTCTAGCCAGTGCAGATATAGCCGCACCTTGATACCCAAAATATTCTGCAACTGTCCTTCCATTAAATATGCAGCCATCAAAGTGCCTTGCATCGTTTTCCATATCTGTTGATATTGCTTCTAAACGCTTAATAATTCTTGGGTCGTAATTCATCTTTTTACCCTTCCCATTTTAACTTTACTTCGTTAGTAGTTTCCATCTCCATCGGATTCCAAAATTCTTGTTTAAACCCTAAAGGTGGCTCAAAGCAGTGTTGTAGAGGATTTCCCCAGGTTAAGCAGTAATCGTGAAAAGGGCATCCCCAGTAATTAGTGCAGCTGTTAGGGTTTTGTCTAAAAGTCATCATTACTGGGTCGTTTTCTTTGCACTGGAAAAGCCTTTCCATGTCTCTATCAAGGTCGTCGAGAAGGTCGACAGTGTTCCAGAGCCAGCAATTCATAGCACGAGGATTCTTCCATGCAGATACACGCTGGAAGGATATGTTATATCCAGCAGGGCGAAGTTTACTTCCACGTTTGAGGAAGTTAAACTCAGTTCCGCAGAATTCTACACCTTTGATTAGCCCTGCTTTCATTTCTTCAGGATAGAGGCAGTATAAGCAGTGGGTGTAAGTACCATTCTGCATAGATAAATGGAAGCGTTCTTCCCACTGTCGAGAGAAGCGTTTGGTAGTCTTATGGTCCCAAGAGAATATATAACCTTTTTCCTTGTTCCTAAGGACAGAGTCCATACGGAAGTAAAGCACACGCTTTTCATCGACAGGAACCGAGCCGGAGATTTCGGTGTAGAGAAGTTCATTGTCGAGAAGGTCTCTTTTGTAGAAATCTGCAATCTTTGCAATAGCGAGGAGGACAGCCTCAGCATTTTTAGGCTTGTAAAGATCGCTTGTTTCTTCAGGGTATTCTACTTGGTAGTAGTCCATAAATGCTTTATAAGCACCTTGGACATCATCGTAGCCGTGTATTAGCATGTACTCACGGGCAATGTGCCACGCTTGACCGAAATAAAGGTCATGTTGAGGAGAATCTATGCGCCAGCCTAAGATATGTTTGAAGAAGTAAAGGCGTGGGCAGGATAGATAATCATCAAGTTTTGAAGAATCTCGAATATCCCAGGTAGGGTCAGGCTTAATTGGAAAGGTCATTTAGTTCTCCTTTTTCGCCCTTAAATTTTTTAGTTGGTGTAAATGTAGTTTCCATACTCCAGCCTATCATACCTTCATGCCCTGGGCAGGCGTTATGAGGAACCTGCATTTTGTAGAAACTGCTGTAGTAAGCAGAACCACAGTGAGAACCGAGTGTGTAGCCGCATTTTGCACAGATTTCATTTAGTCTTTCTGGCATTTAGTTTCTCCTTTTCATATCTTATTAATTAAATGTAGATCGAGAAGTTCTTGAGTCATTTGGAGGATGTAACTGCATAGTTTTGATACCCCTGAACCAGGCTCGTATTCATCGTTAGTTCTCCACTGAAGTGCTTCCTTTCTCCAGATTCTTAATGTTCTTTCGGTGATTTTTTTATGTCTGTATTTTTCAGCGTTTATGTTTTTAGGTTCTTGTACTTTTTCTGCCTTAAGTTCTAATATTTCTAATTTTTCATCTATCATTAGTTACTTCCTTTCGTTTGTTTGGTTGCTTGCTTGGTTGGTTGGTTAAGGTTTTAAAATACTATATTTCTCTCTATATAAGTACCTCCTTTAAATAGTAAAATGTTAAGTTTTCCATGCTTATATGCAAGAATTGAACTTGCAACGGAGTTCATTACGTTTAGTGAGCAAGGGACTATGTAGTCATCTGCAGATGAATCTTTCATACGAGCAGAGAACTGTCGCATCATGTTGTTGATGCTATAGCGATTCATAGGACCTTTGGATAGAAATATAATTCCTCCATATTTTTCTGCTGCTGAGAAATCATGAGCAGATTCGTTAACTATATATACATTAGACATTTTGTAGTTCCTTTTTTATGTGTTATTTATTCCTTGCTACGTCTAAAACACTTAACGGAGCAGAAGATGTTGGTAGCTCCTGCCGAACATGTAGTTTGTTTCTTTTATCTCCTGCCTTTTGAAGTTTACTTGCAGACTCGTATTCGGCAGTTGCTTTGTTTATTTTTGAGACAAAGGGAAGTGAATTAAGGGTTTTGTTTACCTTTTTATCTATCTCTATTTCATTTTTTCCGCTAAGTGTTTTAAAATCTTTCTTTGACTTATCTATATCAAGGTCAGAGAAAGAAGTCTCTTCACAGATATGAGGTAGGATTAAGTAGATTACCCTCCCTTCATGCGGAACAGCTTTTTGATTAATATTAAGCTCAATGCCGCATTTTGCGCAGTAGTATTTCTTACTCATTTTCATCTACCTCCTTTATCTTAACTCTCAATGTGTACCAAGGTTCCTTTCAAGATCAATGGCAGCAATTTTACTTCTGAGATTTTTCCTTCCTTAATTTTATTACTGACCATTTCACTTATTGTTGCAGGAACATAACCGAGCATAGTTTCTTCTGGAACTGTCTTTATTCCCACAGCAAACTTATCAAATTTGTTAGTAGGTTCAGGAATCAACTGTACAGAGTCTCCCTCTTTAAGTTTATCTGAAACTCCATAAAACTTATGGTGCTTTACACCGGCTACATAAAAGTTCATATCGTTGGTTCTCCTTTCTCATTTGTAAGTCCCCATTTATGAAGTGTAAAGACATAATTGTTATTTCTAAAAGGTGGTTTAGTGTTATTGCATACCGATATAGAATTCTCAGCGTTCATCCCTAAACATTCACAATGGCATGCTAAAGCTTTTGAATGAGTAGTGTTAAAATACTCAATAACCATTGAAGTTATCTTTAAAGATATTTCATATGGCTCAAAAATTCCTTTAAGTGCATATTCTTTTTCTATACAATCCTTTATTGATTTAGATAGTTCTTTTTCTATCATTTTATCACCTCCACTTTTACTTCTACCTCTAAAGCATCCCAAGGTTCTAGTTTAGGTGATATTTTGGTGAGGGTAGTGATTAGCTTGTTGCCGAAAGTTAGCTGGTTGCAGATTTTCTTGCTTAACTTTGCAGGCACGTAGCCAAGCATGATGTTTGATTGTTCTATGCGAATAGCATACTTATCATACTGGTTAGAAGGTTCAGGGATGAGTTGGACAGGTTTGTTTTCTTTAATCTTTTCTTGATTTTCATAGAATTTATGGTACTGTACACCGGCTATGTTGAAGTTTAATTTTTTCATAGTTTGTTTCCTTTTCCTTTTCCCTTTTCATTTAAGATTTTTACAAATATAGGAAATCTAGGAACTTTCCTTTTTGCAGTTAGGTGTTGATAAGTGATTCTTGCGTACTTTCCTATAAGAGTTTTTCGCTGAAGCCATAGAGAGTTTCTTGCCTCAGCAGTAAAGCCAGAACCTGCATTGAAGATATTTCCTTCTTCATCGGTAAGAATTAATGCACCGAGGCGGTCTTTAGGTTCTTTATTAATAGTAAATTCTTCTTCCCACCCGATTATTTTGTAAGTATCTGACTTCTTAGGTTTTAGTTTCATCATGTAGATGCTTCGTTTTCTTACATAAGGAGCTTCGAGATGTCTAACAATGATACCTTCGTACCCTTTGTTTAATAATAAATCATAAGTATTCATGATATCTTTTAATGTATAGCAGATAGAAAAAGGAGCTACTGTTGTGCAAGAGCTTTCTAGGTTAAGTTTGCTTAGTTTATTAATTCTAACTGCCTGTATCTCATCACTTACATAGTCAAAAATGTGATATTTTATATTTTCGTGGTCAGAGTGGATGTTTTTAGTTCGTGAGACTATTGAGTGAATAGATTCAAAGCTCTGTCCGTGACAGTATAGTTCGCCATCTAGTTCAATGTTTAAGTTTAGCGAACTTAGATAATTTACTATGTGAGGTACGGAGAAAAAGGGATTTTCTTGGCTAGAAAGAAGCATGTACTTTTTATCAGCAAGAGGAATTCCACGACACCTTTCTCCGTCATATTTAGGCTGGACTATGTATGGAGGTTTCCATTTAGCAAGACGTTTTTCTTCAAAGGGGTAGCAGAGCTGGATACCTTTACGCATCTTTATCTTCTCCCATTAAGTTTTTGTATGAAGTGTAGATATCTTCCCATGAGGTGAATGTTTTATGGTATTTATTTTTGATGTAGAGGAGGTAGGTTATTTCTGAGACAGGTGAACTATATGTGTCATAGCTTACTACTATCGAAGCA
>Ga0190310_1000182_pt1 | contig 23293 bp, 42 predicted proteins | sample 48700778_MG_FD_165059 | JGI IMG/M metagenome (GOLD analysis project Ga0190310, IMG submission 165059) | Hydrothermal vent sediment bacterial communities from Southern Trench, Guaymas Basin, Mexico - 4870-07-7-8_MG | ecosystem: Environmental > Aquatic > Marine > Hydrothermal vents > Sediment ... | reverse complement strand
AACTAAATAGTATATGGTCATTGCTCGCTGTTAGCAGGTACTGAATTATAGGTATTAGGTATTGGTTACATATTCCGAAATCGAATTTGTACAATCAGCCCTTGCGGGCTTTTGCTATATTAAAAATAATAAGGTATTAAATATATATTATTGTCTCCTCATTCTACTTTTTCCTTTTCTTAAATCTAACCTCTATGTCGAATTCCCCTTCTTCCTCGACTACTCCTACCTGAATTCTGAACCTTCCGAAACCTCTCGCCCCCTTTGGTCCCAATCCTATCGCCTTTCCAGCATACGCCAGTGTTTTAACGAAATCTTCAACTCCCTCTTTCACCACGACATCGAATTTAATCGTGTGTACGCTGCTCAAGTACTCAAAGTATTCCGTGCTTTCCTCGCCCGTTTCCGTAACTACGTGAATTCTCGTTTTGAGCGGTGGCTTATCCACAACTATATATCCGACTGGCAATCCAAAATCGTCAATGATTTCGAACTGGAACGGTTTCTCCCTCGAAATTATCCCTTTCTCGTTTAACACTTTCCTCGCCTTGTTTAAGCAAACCATTAGCTGGTGCTTGAGTATTATCGCCTGCCCTTTTGCGTTTCTTCTGAATGCTCTATCTAAGTGTTCTGCATCTTCTTTCGTTATCCAGCCTTTCTCGGCATACTGGAGCAATTCCTCTCTTGGCAATCGGATTCCCAATATCCATGTTTCGGGGACTAACTCAATCCTCAACACATCCATATTGTATAATTGTTTGAAATTAATAATAAACATATCTCTTTTGAACAAAATCGACACATTTAAATCATGGACTGGATAGATCATATAAGCCATGCCTCATGGGAGCAAGGTTAACCCTAAATTAACCAAAGCAATTATTAGAGAGCTCTATGGGAAATATCCAAATTGGGCCATAGCTCATGCCCTAGGACTAAAGCCACAAACTGTTGGTGTACATGCGTATAAGCTGGGATTAAAGATAGGGAAAGGAAAACTTAGAATGGTTAAGGATAAGACTATTAGGAAACTATTGCTTGAGGTGGTTAAAGCTAGGGTTGAACAGATTAAAAAGCGTTTAGAGCTTGAGGGCGAATTGTAATAATTAGTCATAAAACCACCTCCGTGCGAAAACCTCGCTTTTCAAAGCGGGGAGGAGCACGGAGAGCAATATTTCTCGAAGCATTTAAATCTCTATCTAATTTTAATCCACATTTCTTACAAACGAAAATTCTACCTTTGACGACTCCTTTAGCACCACATCTTGAACAAGTTCTCGATGTTCCTTTCGGATTGACGAACACTACTGGAACACCGAGCATACTAATCGAAAAGTAAAGGTTTATAAATTTTCCGACGTAACAATTGCCTGTCCTGTCCCTGCCAATACGGCAGTCTCCCGACACGGGAGAACTCCATTTGGAGCGGACTTGCGGTCGAACCGCATAGGGGAGAGGACAGAGCCCCCGACGGAGCTACCCTTTGGGCAACTCCGTCAATAGATTTATCTTTAGTGAGATTTATAAATGTTTCGTTAATATTTTGTTCACTTTGCATGATTTCATTCTCATGCATCCTTATCATTTTAAACACCCCTTATGCGGTTCGACCGCAACCTCGCTCCGCCTCATGGCGGAGTCCTCCGTGTCGGAGGCTCGCCCTTTAGGGTGAGGAGGAGGTCAAATCCTTTTACACTACCTGCATTATCTTTTGCACAAGAATACACACATATACACAATACAATCGAGACTAGAAAATCTGAGATGTATTTTTGAAGCATTTGACAAGATTCCGACTCCAGATAAGCTTGAAGAATGGCTGGAAACCACTTTTAGATGCTACATCACAAGACGCAAATATAAAAGAGTTTACGAGGATTTCATCGAATTTTTGAGAGAGGTTCTAAGAATTTAATAACTACTTTCCAGCTTCGCTATCCTTTCTCCATGCTGTTTCAGCTCACTGTTAAAATTATTGAGCTTATTCTCCATTTTCTCGATTCTCTGGCACAGGCTTTGTATTTTCGCTTCGATTGCTATTAGCCTTTCATCCAGTTTCATTGCAAACTTAACGTGATAGACGAACAACGAACTTATTCCTCCGAGCAAACCCGTTAGAAATCCATTTATGAAACTGTCCATAATCTACTACTTTTCACCTCTTTTTCTTCCCGTTACAAATCCAGCGATAGCCGAAACAATTGCTATGACTACTCTGTCTGCAACCTCGGGTCTAATGATCATCGTTGCAATTCCTAACACTGTTAGGCAAATCATTGCGAGGTCTTTATCGTCTATATCCATCTTATCACCTCTGTTAATTCAACGCCTTCAGAGTGAGCGTAATTGCTCCTAAACCAAACAGAAATTCGACTATATCGCCAAGAAAATTTGCTTCCTTTTCATGTTTGTGCTTGTAAATGTGTTCGATGATTTCGTAGAAGATGAAGATGATGAAAATGAATAGCCAAAAGTAGCTGAGGATTCCGCAAACGAGATGTATTAAGCTGTTTTTGTCGTCAAAGATTTCGACTTTCATGGTTTATTTTCTCATTCTTATCCATAACCACAGTATTATCAACTCCAACAGCACAATTAGTACTGCTGTAATGCAAAGTAGCTCTATGCTCCACTGTGCAAGTTGAAGAAATTTCTCGTATTCTTGAATGAGTTGTTGAGTGAAAAGCCATGAGATCACCTCAGTTTCTCTAACTGACCACTTCAGCTTCCCAATATATCGGAACTTCTTCTCCATCTGCTGGAGCAGTAGCATACGTAACTACAACTCTTAATGTCTCTTTGAATCCGTCTCCATCTTTATCCACTAAGTAAACCTTGTCAACAGTTCCTTCTCTGTCTAATGTGATTTTGGCTACTACTTTATCTTTTACAAGTCCATGATCTATGTCTACTGTGAATGTAGTTGTTGAGCCGTCACCTGAGAAGGTAGCTGTGCCTGAGTTTTCTGTTGGGTAGCCGATGTTATCTCTTACAACTGAAGATGATGCTGCTCTTATTGGTGTGACTGTAACTAGACCATACAAGAAATTGTTGGCAATAAGACCTCCTCCAACACCTGCGCCACTTTCATCAATTTGATAACCAACAACATCAGATTGCGTTACAACTAATATGTTGCCAAGAATTACATTCCTTACAACATAGTCAGATAATTTAATTTGTCTATTGAATCCACTAACTCCACCAATACCATTGTCAATCAGTATATTCCCTTTAATCTCGTTTAGATCGCTTGCATGATCACTCGCTCCAAGAATGTATATACCCTCGTAATAGCTGTTCATTATCACATTCTTTGCTATGATGTTCTGATGACCAGATTCGTTCGGTTTTCCAGCTACCCATCTTACTACTATACCTCTTGTACAACCAATTACCCAATTGCTTCTAATGATGTTTCTAGCACCCTCTGACCAAATTCCAGTAGGTATGTATGTTATAGCATCTAAGTTTTCAGTTGAGTGTATATTTGTTATGTAATTATTCTCTGCTACATTTTCACGAGCTTCGTCCTCAAAGTGAATACCAGTACCATCGAAGTCGTGAATCCAGTTATTCTCTATAACATTACCTTTAGATCCGTAAGCAGTTACAAACACACCAGCATGCCATTTTCTACGGCTTAGATCAAATATGACTAAGCTTCCTATATCGTTATCTCTTATAACACAATTAGAACCGTGTATAACTATGCCTCCATATTGTGAGCAGTTGCGAATCATAATATCTTCAATTCTCCATCTATCCCCATAACCTACTATTGCACAAGCCCTATAATCATCAACCGTTAGTGTACTATAATCCTGATTTGCATAGTTACCGTCAATTCTCAGTCTCTTAATAGTAATATCTGACTTGTATGCTTTGTCTTTAGTTGTTATCAAAATGTTTATGTTTTCACCATCTGCTTGTTTTAGTATTGTTCTTTCTCTGTTCTCTCCTATAATTGCTATGTTGTTGTGAGGTATTTGTAAACCAAATCTGTTAGGTGGATCTCCACTTCCTTTAAGTAAATACTCGCCATTTTTTATTAGCAACACTCCACCGTTTGTCAAAGAATCCAACGCCTTTTGTATCACACTCGTATCGTCCACTCCTGCTTCTCCCTCTACTATTGTTTTACCGTACTTATCTTCTGCCCAGACATCATTTTCTTGTGTTATCACAATTGCTGAGTAGTCTCCTTTAGCAACTTTCTTCCTTATGTATTCAGTCCATCTGTCTCTACTGAATCCTACTGACATAATCTCATCTCAAAAATTTAGTTACCAAATTTTCAGCTTATACCATAGACCAGCTCTACGACCACATAACTTATGTCGAAGGTTGCTCCACTTGTGCCACTTGCAGTAGTGACTTCTGCATAGACTTCGAATAGCTTACCATCTGTAACATTCGCCAAATCTGTAGTTTCAGCTTCTTGATCTGTTCCAGCGTTACCACTAACACTTACAATATCATTTCCACTGTCAATGTCCTTAACTGCTATTTTGGTCTCAGAATCGGTATTTGACGCAGACCATGTAGCTCTTATCCTGACCTTCTTGAGGTGTCTCTTGTTCCATCTGCCTTTGAATACCGATGTCCACTTCACACCAGTACTGTCTGCCGCTAATCCAGATTGCTGTGAGTCTGGAACTGGGAATGGAACCTCAATTACTATAGTATCTGTCGCCAATTGGTCATATGTCAGACCACTTATTGGATCGTCTCCTTCGCTTACATGCCTAGACGCATGCTTTTCAATACTCATTATCTTTGTTTCGTCACCAGCATATACTGTAACCTCTTTACTTGTGTCATCGATGTCTATTTTTCTTTGCACTACACCATCTGAATCTTCAAACTCTAATTTTTTCGCCATTTATATCACCTCTCCTATTTTACAAGCCTCAACACACTATTAGCTCCTAACCTAACTCTACAACCTGCTTTAAGCCTTAAAGTACCGTAACATCTCGTAACGCCATAATTGCTGTATCTGCCTGCTATGTCCATGTTGTTAAACGAGACTTCTACTCCAGAAGGAACATCGATTATTTCATCCGAGTTTACTGTTAAATCTTTTACACCCAATCTATAAGCTCCTTTTACATCATCGAGAAGAGCATCTCTCAAATCCGATAATTTAATGTCACTGATTACATTGCCTGCTGAGTCGATTATTACGATTTTCAGATCACCAGCGCTACTCAAGTTCTTGAGCAAATTTATCAGTTGTTTTTCTGATATACCCGGTGACTCCGAAGTCAATGCAGACACCTCTCATTATACCATCGATTTCAGAATTTCTGGAGGATATAGTATATCTCGAAATGCTTTTCTAAATGCGTTTGCGTACAGGTTTTCTAACAAGTGTGCTGCTTTTTCATAATCGATCTCCTTGACAGCAATCTTGACTTCTACCATGACTGGTTTGCCCCAGTTGGCTAGGGCTGTCGAGTCGCCATAAGACATCAATATTTCTTTCCTTGGATAATAGATAGCGATTTTGTATGGGTCTTCTATTTGAGCTTGCCCTTCTTGGAAATTTGCCTCAATGACATAGACTCCTTCGTCTTCATCGTACTCTAACAGACCGGGGTTTGAGCCTCTTTCTCTCCATGCCCTCCATTTTTTCATCTCTATTGGCATACCAGCAACCTCTGGTTTCGCCAAAGCTTGCTCTTTCCAGAACCTCTGAGCGTAGAAATTCACATATTTTCCAAGACCTGTTTTACTATCATCTATGCGAATAATAATGTAAAGAAGGTAACCCGGGTCAAACCTGAATTCTTTTGGCTTTCCCGGGGCGAGCACTATATCCTCGTCTTTCACGATGCTTCTCACACTTGTTGGGTCAAGGGCTTTCAGGATTCCTGTCATGTGCAAGATGTTCATGTGACCACCTCGTTAGCCGAGGGTTATTACCACGATCAGCTTTGCAGTATAAACTGTTACACTGTTGCTTCCGTCCCCTGCAGCTTGAATAGCCAAAATCGTGTCAGCAGTCAAACCCTTTACAGCAGTAGTTACATCGATCCTTTCAATTGTCTTTGAAGTTGCACCAGAAGGCGTTTTCAAGTCGGTGAGTTTCGTGGCATTCGTGGCATCGTAGAGGTCAATATCACCACTACCAGCACTTTCCCACTCAAGCTCGACATAGATGGCTGAGATTCTATCTGCGTTCCAGTTTCCGGGAGTCCAGATATGTTGACCGTTCAAAGTGGTTAAAGTGCCTGAAGTGACCGACTGAGCTTCTGATACCAATGGGATGGCGATTTCAATAAAATTAGTAGAGTTGGCAATCTTTGTGTCAGTGATCGAAGCATCAGCTATCTTCGATGTGGTAATAGCTCCATCCTTGATGTCGCCCGTGATTATTAGCCTTCTCTCTTCCATTGCTGACCACCTCTTTACTCGTCTTTAATGATCTCGATCAGTGCATTGAGGTATGTTTTCGCCGCAGTAGTTTGTGACCATGTGAACTTGAGCAATGTACCTGTCGTGCCAGCAGCGTACGGAGTTTCTGAGATCACAACGAGTGGTCTGCTCTTCTTTTCTATGGTCAACTCCCCTGCACTCGCAAGCTTGAAAGTCTTTACTTTTTTCCATGTATCACCAGCATCCTTGCTGATTTCTATACTTACATCGCAAGCTTCGCCAGAGATCTCAATAGCCCATATCTTAGCCTTGAAACCCTTTGGTATGGCAATCTCAGTCGGTGTGTTCGTGAACGCATCGCTGTTCAAGGTGAATGTCCCCGATGTGCTTGAGCCATCTGTCTCTCCCCAGACACTGATCAAGTCTCCATCCATGTTTCACCACCTCGCTTCTTCCAATAACTCAACTGAAAACAATGCATTTTCATATTTCTCTCTGAGTACTTTCTCGACTTGCTCATGGGTTACATTATATGGTAGTGTTACGATCTTTGCTAGACCTTTTCTCAGAACTTCTCTAGCCTTCCCCTCATCCTTCACAACTTTAACATTGTATTGTGCATAGTAAATTGTCATGTATGTCCTCAAATCGAGGTTTGTCGGGTTGTATGTTTGATAACTCACGTGAATCTTTGGCAACACCACAGTTTCAAATTGTCCATTGAACACACCGAAATCGGCCGTTGGAAGGGCGGTTTGCTCTCTAAAGGCTGTCTGTGGTTGCCTGTCTGGATACATTACGATATGTTTCAACACCCTAGGCTTAATGTCCAATATATAGTGAAATAGCGTATTCTCGTCGGTGTAATAGAATATGTCACCTGCAACCTCTGCCTTTATCTCTTCCAAACCGACAACTCTGTCTCCCGCAACCGCTTTGTATGCAGCAATTTTCCAACCCGTTGTGGCAGAGGGAACAACAGTAGTAGCTGGAACTACTCCGTCATCGTAACCCGCTACCTGTATTGGTAGTGGCCCATAGTCGATTCTTTCGAAACCTTTGTTTTTCCTCGCAAGCACTTGGAACAACAAGAAACTTTCTTTTGCTGGTAGAATTGTTGCTAAGTACTTACCTTCATTCACTAGTCCCAACTTGTCCATCACCCCACTAACCATGCTCCCCCCTCACTCTCAAATAGTATGTCGATTTGTATCTATTTAAAAATTACTATGTTAATTTGTATCAATTATAGCTCGTTGATATTTATGTGTCCGACTTGTCGATAATCGAACCTAACACCTTTTAGTTTTTCGAACTCTTCTTCTGTTATGTGAACCCCAAATGTTATTACTAAAGCACACCTACCACATTTCACGGAAATGTCGATGCGGTATTGACCGGGATATCTGCAAAAACAGCTAACACTCTTGAAAAATATCTTATCCTTGCCACAAATAGGGCACTTAATTTTTTGTTTAGGCTTAGGTGGTTTTCCCTCAAAAATCGGTGTTATGTCCCAAAAGTTTCTGCCAATCATAAAATAATTGCAACGCGAACTAGCTGACAATAAAAAATTAGGATATTAAACAGCTAGCAAGATGAAAGTAAAGTTTACGCCACTCAAATCGCCCGAGGATGGCTCTATTGCAACGCCATCAGCCGTAGCATCGTAGTCATAGTATAGCACTGGAACAGTCATTTCGTTTGCATCTATGCTTATCTTACCTTCATCAACTTTGTAACCTCCATCATTCGTTGCCGTGAGGACAGCCTTGATCTCTTTGGCACTACTGACTCTAACAGTGAACCCACCTGAAGAGTAACTCGATGGCCCTGTTGTAGTGACCTTTATAATCTTCAATTCTCCGATATTTGCTAAAAGCTCCTCTGCCATTTATCATCACCTCACCCAATAGCTTTCTTTATTTTCTCTACCAACTCCTTAAATTTCTCTTCATCCTCGACTACTACGAAATGTTTACCATCGCTCGCACTGATCACGTAACCCTTTACTAGCTTGCTCCACTCCTTGAGCAATTTCTTTAGCTCTGATGGTGCTTTTTCATCACTAGCTTTTCTGATAAAAGAAGAAATAAGAGAAACATCGATCTCGATTTCAGGCATTTCTAATCACCTTTGTTAGATCAGGCTAGATGCTGTTGGCGAGGTGTAATAGTCTCTCTCGAAGAATGCCATTCCGAAAAGGTAGTATTTCTTCGTCCCAGTGACTTCTGGCATGACAGCCATTTTTGAACCTGCTCTTGGCGGTAGGATAATGACACCGGGCGTGTAACTGGCATAGATCAGCTTGTTCTCCTCAATTGATTGCTCATCTGTGATCGGTGACACGAATGGGTAGTATATCTTTTCCTTACCGATGAAATGATACTGTTCGCCGATCGGTTTCTCATCGATATAGACAATACCATGCTGCATGATTACGATAACACACCTCTTGTTGACAGTCGTGCTCGGCGTGAAATAGGTAGTATCATCACCCCAGAGGTATGCCAATGTACCTTTTGTAACATCTACACTGAAATCTGTCTTACCAAAATCCTCTGAAATAGTGAACCTACCGCATAGTGCACCAGCCATGTCATCGATTCTCCCTGTGCTGAAGGTTTTTTCACCACCAGTTATACCTTTCAGAATGGCTGCACCAGCTTCGAAAGCGGGGTAACTCCTGCTCCAATATCTCGCCAACTTTGGTGAGACATCTTCAATTTTCTCTCTGTAGAACTCAAGTGTGTTGTGTAATGCGGCAAGTTCCCCTTCTTTCAATGGTTCGCTGTCAACTTCATCTACTGGCATTATTGCCGACTTAACTCCATACTCAGCCAGTATTTCCGCAACCTTTACCATGTTACCTCCCCCCCTTCGTCTACCCTGTCAATACTTATTCATACAAAAACCTTTATATATTCTTGTATAACAGTTAAACATTGATGCTGAAACAAAAAACAGTCATAATTGGTTTAAGAGTTTATGAAAATGATAAAAAAGAGTTTCAAAAGATTTGTTCCGAACTTCGAATCGATAGTAATGGTAAAATCACGGAGGCAATAGTGTTCAGAGAAATGCTAAATTGGCTCAAAAAAAATAAGTCAATGATCAAAGAGAATTACACGACTGTTTGTGTTTAGACTATTGCTAGTGCTTTCTTTACTTCTACTTTGGGACTCGCTGGAGTAATTTCCGGTGTACTCTCCTCAACCCCCGGTGAAGTTGAAACCTCTACAACCTCGACTTTTGGGGTAGCAACCTCTGGAGAAGCAGCCTGACCAGCAACCATTGCCACTAACCCCTCGATAGCATCAGTCTTAACCATAGTATCTAAAGCACCCTCTATATCTCCCCTAGCTACTGCCTCCATGAAAGCGCTGAAAGTTCTCTCAGCTTCTTCTTTGTTCTTGGCGAGTTCTTCAATCAAATCGGCGACTAGGTTACTACCAATGATTGCTCCTTCAAGTTTCGTTCTTGGATCTCTCGCTTGTCCACTGAGGTATAGGGTGCTCGCTCCACCAACGCCATAAAGAAGAGCTTTCCACCATCCCTTGGCGACAGCATCTTCAATGACTTCGATAATCTTTGTGATAGTTGCAGTTCCAACTCCGATTCCGAGGTCTTCCGGTCTGTGTCCGAGGGTTCTTGCGACAGGCTCTAAGATTGGGTCAAACATTTCTGTAATTCCCATGCTTTCACCTCCTTTTTACCTATATTTATGAGTTATTAAAAAATAGGTTATTTTTCTTTATAAAGTTTTTTGCAAAATCGATCAGAAAAGGTATGTTGACTATGCTCACCGCTGTCGATCCGAGGGCTAAACAGGGTGCAACTTTCGAAAGCCATACAGCGTAGCGGGTTGGGACATTCACGATTGCTTTCATTTCAGAAATTCGAGCGACGGGAATCATTTTAACCATTATGGGAACGCCAATATCCCAGCGAGGATGCTTGTAGTCAAATATATGTAGGCCATTCACGATGAACGCCGACTTGCGGAAAGCCAAGATATGCTCATACGGAATGATCGGGTAGCTAACCATTATTTCAAGATCTCCGAGAACTGACTTTCGCTGAGGGTAAACTGTTCCTGCTTTTACGAAATCGTGTTCTATGAGAGTGTTCATGGCATGCTCGGCGTAGTCAGGGTAGTAAATCGTGTCGCTATCGCAACTGAGAATGAACTCAGAATCCGCTCTGAGCACACCGTATACTCTCGCCTTACCGATCCCTTTTATAGGCCCATAAACCTCATCGGCTAAAGATTTTGCTAGCTCGTAATCAGTCTTTGGGCCACCGACTACGATAATATGAGTTTTAATAGTCTGATCTCTGAGTGATTTGAGAGACATTTCGAGTTGGGGGTCACCATTATCCACAACTACACAAACTACCATTTCGTTTCCCTCAACCATTTATCTACAGCACCATATGTTATAGTGGCTATAAAGGAAACTGCCCCAACTACGCAAGCTTTAGCGATCAGATCCTTGAATTCCTCTTCAGTCCACAACCATATTCTCCTCATTTTCTCGCCAGCAATAGCATTTCCATCTTTCTCTGTCTTTCCATCTCTATGAATATCAAGCCAATCGCCAACGTAGCTATTCCAGCACCGAGTGCTAGGTATTCCAAAGGTATCCTAGGCACAATCGTTTTAATACTCCAGATACCGTACCAGTCTGTTTGTTTACAGTTCGTGTGTGCGAATTCACACGAATATAGAGCAATTCCTAACTCCCTGTCGCCATCTGCAACGATTTCGATTGGGTATACCATTTCAGCATGTGGTTGTAGGTATATGTCTTTCCAAGCTATTTGCTCATTGTTTTTGACATCCCATATTTGCACACCACACCAACCGCTATCACTATCCATGTTTTTTATCTTAATCTGAAACTGTAGCTTATCTCCTTTTTGAGCTTCTAAACTCGATCCAGCAAGATATTTTTTCCCTTTATATTGTATATATGCTTCTACTACTTTTGGAGTTGTCAAATTTATCACCTTTATTTAGTTAAAGCCGCCATTAACAATTCTTCTTCCCTTTGCATGCGATACATTTCGAAAGCGATGAGACAGATTGCTCCAACTCCAATAGCTAAAGCACCGTACATCATCCCTGTCTTTTGTCTCTCTCGTTCATATTCTTGCGGTTCGAGTACTCTAACGATAACTTTTGGACTCCAGCAAGGGCTATCTTTCCATGATCCGGGATAGTGAACTGTGATTTCATATGTCCCCGCCTTGAAGGTTTTGTAGAAAATGAATTGTCCTCCACCTACAGTAGTTATTTCATCTATTTTCTGACCATCTACATAAAGCTCGACTCGCTGATTGTCATAGCCTATCCACTTGCCAAAAGGAGGACACATTATTGGCGGACAGAACCATTGAAGGTTACCACTGATCTTGATAGTATCTCCTACCTTAGCAACTGTCGGTTCAACCTTGAAATTCACTATCCTAGTAGCAAAGAGCGACATGAGACTATTTCTTTCTCATTTCTGTGAATATTAGAACGCCAACCACTGGCACAGCTATTCCAGCACCGAGTGCTAGGTATTCCAAAGGTATTTTCTCTTTCGGTTTCTCCTCAGGCAACGGCCCTGGTTTTTCTTTAACTACGATTTCAACACATTTCATGTCTGCCATTTTCTTCTCCTCACCATCATATCTCAGCACAGATTGTGTGAGTGCCAGCAGATAGACCACTTATATGGAAAGATACGATTTCGAATGAGCCGGGATCTATGTAAATGGATTTTTGTGCTTTCACTGTATCATCGATTTTTAGTTTAACTGTTACGGTGCCTCCAGCATTACCTGTATTTTTGACCCACACTCCAACATTAAGGGGTTCTCCCTCAGTTATCGTTGTTTTGCTGGGGGATAATTGTACTATTTCGAATTTTGGCTGTAGTGCCGGTTTCTTTTTAACTGTTATAGTCACGCATTTCTCCACCACACCATCACCTCCTATTTTAGTTTTACACCCTTCCATAATTAAAAATTACCTTTATTTTCTCACCCCCATGAATGCCAACCCACCAATCGCCAACGTAGCTATCCCAGCACCGAGTGCTAGGTATTTCCATGATACTATTGGTAGTGTTGGCGGCGTTGGAGGCGTTATATGATAGCATTCTGGAAAGAGGTCTTTCATTGTTTTTCCTTCAAAATGTTTGAAGACATACTCATAACATTCATAGGGGGCGCCTAAATCGTATAGTTTTTTAACATGCTCAAAGTTTAAAGGTTCGTCTCCTGTTGGAGAGACTTTCTTTACTAGATCGCATGGACAGATCGGCATTTTATCACCCCCTAGATCTTCACACACACCTTGTGCGAACCTTTCAGCAAATCTTCAACCTTAAACGAAACCTTAACGGATGACTTTGCGGGTACAGTTAATTTTTTACCAGTCACTAAAAGTCCATCAATAAGTAGCTCAGCCACACAGGTTCCATTGACATTACTACTGTTTGCTATAGTTGCTGTTACTGTTACGGACTCACCTTCTGTTATCTCGATCTTATCTACCTTGATGTCAGCTATGGAAAGCTGTGGTATCTCTATAGGTGGTGGCGACTCTACACCTTCAACTTTGTAATTAGTAAACTTACACGACTGAGCATCCCAGTACGCAGACAATTTGATCGTTTTCCATGGCCCCCCTGAATCAGTGAAGAATACGAAATTCCATTTACGCCAACCAGATTTCTGATAATTCTTACCTTTAGAAGTTGCACATATATCATAATATTCTAAAGTTTTTTCAATTATCTTTTCCTTTGTAATTGGTTCGTCGCTTGGATTTGTATCCTCAATGATGTATACATCGTCTTCTCCTATGTATAAATAAGGATCAGAAGCTTCAGCTCTTACTTTTATGTGCATTCTGTCGTGGTATGTCCATCTTTCTATCTCATATTTTACATATATTTTGACCTGGATTTTGGCACCTATCTTAGGTGCTGCCCATCCACACTGATATTTGTATTTAAGGAACAAGTCCGGTTTGAATTCGATTACTTTCAAGTCCAAACATTTCATTCTATATCACCTTCTCCTTTCATACCCCATACTAGCAAACCAAATGGGAGCACACTCATGAGTATGGATACTGGTTCATACCTAGTTTTCCTTGGTGGCGTTGGGGGTGGAATTTCGGGTTTCTGATACTCTCCGAGATCGACACCTGTCGAATCTATAACATTTCTGATCTTGCATGCAACAGTAATGAATTTCGAGCCAGCGAAGATTAACCCAACAGCTCTACCCTTTTCATTGACAAGTAGCGAACCGCTGTCACCGCCACTAGACATAGCTGGTTCAATGACAATTAAATCCTCGAAAATAGCATAGCCTTTCTTAGTTGTTGTATAACCATAGACTTTTAGCGTAGCATGAATATCAATTATTTGCCCTCTCGTAATCCCTGTTGTTCTCCCTGCCTTGGTTACTTTCATCCCAATGATTGGATCTGTCCATCCATCGACTTCGCCTAAGCCTAAAACCTCCATTTGCCTTGTTTCGACAATTGGAATGCCGATAGCTACATCGACAGTGTTTTCTTCATCCTTGATAGGAATATAATAGTCCAGATAGCCAACAACATCGGTTTTAGGATTGCCATCATCTAATATCCCCGGTTGGATTATCGGAGTTCCTTTCTCGTAGTATTTCCTGCCCTGATAATCGATTGCCAAAACATGAGCATTAGTCAAGATTTTTCCATCCTTCGTAATGATGCCAAGTGTGCCAGCGATTCGCTCTGGAGGACTAATACTTATCCCGCCGAGAATAGGGCGGTGCTTTAAGCGATTTGGGATGATTTGTTGTGTAAGCAAAGGTAAAATCGTGACCTTACCGACAATCTTAATTTCTACTGGCAAGCCAGCGAGAACGGAAGGGACAGCTTCAGCCCATGTTTCATCTTCGACATAAAGGATTATTTTCTCACAAGGATTGCAATGGCTAACTCCAACAACTCCCTCTAACTCTAACAAGTGTTTTTCGAGCCGAGTTCTGACAAGTAGGGCATCAGGCAATGCCCACCCTCCCTATGACTCTGAACACGACTGGGTATCCTGTGGTTAGTGGTTTCACCCTTGGAATTACGGATTCGTCCTCTACATAAACGAGAATGACCCTCCTGCTCAGATCTGCACTAACACCGACTACCCCTTGAACATGAACGAGTTTCTGTTCGAGGGTTTTTTTCATCGTGATAAGGTCGCTCATGGTCAGAAACTTTTTATTTTTGCTGTAATCTCCTCTCTGACCTTACCCCATGTTTCATTGAGCCACCCGGCAATAGCTGGAGCATTTGCCAACAATATACTGCCTATTGCAAGGGTGAGTGGTAGCATTTAAGTCACCTCGAAGAAATAAATAGGAAAAGAAATTAGTGGAAATTAGTGAATTGCTGAGATGGTGTTAGAGTCTGGGTGGGGCGAAATACTCAGCCGTAGTTTCCTCAAGCTTGGCGAGTTTCTCTTTCATCCTCTCTATGTTGGCATCAGCCCTTGCATATCTCATTTTCTTTTCCGCATCTTCGACTTCTTTGGGTTTCTTCTTACCGTAGATCGGTGAATCTGGCGCTAATATGTGCTCCATGACTTCCTCATAACTCTTACCTCTTGCATCGGCAGCTCTCTCAGCCAGTGCTATCCACTGTTTTAAGATCCATTTTGTCTCGCTCGGAATGCTCGTTGTCTTCAGCACGAACAAGGATTTGTTTCTCTTCCTTGGCCCCCTGAACTTCAGCTGTCTCTTTCCAATTCTCATGAAAGAAACTCTACCAAGGTATGGCACATTTACTGGCATACCTCATCTCACCTCCACCTTGCTAATTTATATCTACACATATTCATTTGTATGTGCGTTTTTAAACTTTAAAAAGATTTCGCCAAAGGAAAATTTTTATTGTTTTTAAAGTATGTTATTGTATGGGAAATAAACCCCGCAATGATGATCTTAAAAGAATCAAGAAAGAGCTACGAGAGCTTAAGAGAGAGGTTCGAGAACTTGAAAAAATAGTTAGAGAGTTCATGGCCGCTCCACAGAAAGCCATGCTTGCATTTTTCGGTATCGCTCCAACTGAAGAAGTGTTCGATGGCGATGGGTTGGGTATAGAATACGTGAGAATTCAAAAGGCAAATAAGGAACAATTCTTAAAAGAATTGCAAGAAGAAGCTCCAGAAATAATCGAAGAGGTGTTGCCATATCTCGAAAATAAGGAAAACAGACAAGGTCTTAGTAGTAAGAAGAAAGCCTAAATTAACTGTTTTCGTGAGAGAATACCCTAAAGACTACAAGACTGGCGAAATTCACCCGAACAAGCTTAAAACATGGTTAGCTTTCGCTAAAGCCACAACCGAAATGAGAGGTAAGAAATACGAAGATGTCATCGAAAATGTTATCAGGAAAATGGCTGGTAAGAAATTCAAGGTGGAAACAAAACCCAAAAAGAAGGTAAGCTGGCATGACTATTTCTGGCTTAAGGTTCAAGCGGTGAACAAAGGTGTAGACCCAAATCTTGTCGACCAAGTGGTAGAGTTAGAAGAAAGATGGAGAGAAATACTAAAACCTTTGTTTAATAGAATTAAAGTCGGTATTGCCGTAAGAACTCAACCATAGCTTTATAGAATTCATCGAAACTCGTAATACCGTATTTCTTTAGTGCATTTTGGATTTTTGGATTCTCGTAGACTTTCTCCAACTCTTTCTTGAATGCATCCGATGTGTATCCATAGTAAAGCAACATAGCTAATAATGGGAGCCTTATTTCCTCTGGAGCACCACCGATAAGCCATTCTCTAAAACTCAATTCTCCACGATTGTATTTCTCAAGGGCTTGTTGCTCTATTGACCTTCTTAAGTTTCTGAATATTGCTTCAACATTTTCTTTAGTAGGTGGTATCGCTAATGACCATTCTCTGTGTCTCTTGAGGAAATCTTCAATTCCGTAAGCGAATATTTCTGGTAAGTGCGGTTTGAGCAATTCCACGGCCCCCTTCCAGCCTAAAGATGTCATTATATCTTTGATATGCATCGCCATTTCTATTGTCTCTGGTGCTGGTATATACTCGGTTTCTCTTTCTTTCCAGATTTCCTTAACTCCTTTAACACGGCTTGGTATTTCCTCTTTGACAACCTTAAGTTCTTCTGGGGGTGTAACTTCTTCTGGTTTCGCTATAACCTTCGCTTTCCTAATGACTTCTTTGACCGCCTCAGCGACACTCATTTCGCCTTTGGCAACCTTGTCGGCTAATTTCTCGATCTCGGGCTGTATCTTACCCCACTCATCCTCTATATCCTTCTTGCTGAATCCTGCTAACTCAAGCTGAGCTACAAAAGTGGTCTTAAGCTTATCAAGAATTTCTCTAACATGCTTTGGCAACTTAATGACTTTCTCATCGATTTCTTTTTTCAGTTTTTTGGTTTCCTCGATAATATTTTCGTATTCTTCGATCCTGTCTTTGATGTCTTTGAGAGGTGCTGTTTCGTATAATCCTTTAAGCTCTTTTACTATTGCCTTAAGCCTTTTCACGATTGCATCCAATTCGGATTTCTTCTTTTTAGCTTCACCTTCTGTCAATTCTTCAGCACTAATAATCTCTACTCTCATCTTATCATATGTCTTGACAATCTTGTCGCCCTCTTTGACCAGATCGGAAAATCTCGCCTTGATGTCTTCGATTTTTCTGATTAACTCTCTCGCCTTTAGAATGATCTCTTTCATTGCTTCGATTTGCTCTTTGCGACCTTCATGGATTTCCTTAGCTAGCTCGATGATCTGTTTCATTACATTTGAGAGATCTAGGTCTTCTGGATTATAACCTGCTAACTCGATCTCGGCGAGGAATGCTGATTTAAGTTTCTCCAAGATGAAATCGTATGGTTCAGTTGGTGGTTTCTCTTCTTTAGGCTTTTTTTCAAGTTCTTCTGCTATTTTCCTTTGGTACTCTTTCCATGTATCCTTTGTTGCCAATATGTACTTTCCTATTTTCTTCAGCTTACCCTCTCTGACAAACTTATCTATAGTCTCCTCGACATCTTCAAAACCTTTAGCTTTCAGTGATTCGATGATTCTCCAAGTTTCTTTATAACCTAAAGGTTCAAGTTCAGTAAGAATATCATTGAGTGATGGTGTCTTTTCCATGTGTAAAGATTATCTTTGACAAAAATAAAATTTTCTAAAAATCGATAAAAAATGGGTTTTACATAAAAATTCAACCTAACAAACTTTTCGCTATCTGAGCTAGTCTTTTCTTCACTTCAAATCTCTTAGCCTGATCCTCGAACTCTTTTATTAACTTGTCTAGTCTGTGTCTGTTTCTCCACAACTCTCCGATGAATTGCATCAAAGCTTGTGAAGGAACTCTTAAGCCATACTGTTCACACAATTTTTTCGCATTATACATCATTTCCGAGACGAATTTATTATACTCTGTTCTAGCTGGTTTATATTCTCTTGTAGGCTTTGTTTCAATGTGGTGTCTTATTTTTGAAACATCTTCGACACCTAGATTAGCTAATAATTCCCTCTTTTTCCTTTTTAGCTCTGCAACTGTTCTTAAATAATCTTCCATTATTTCTCACCTCTTCTTAATTTTTCTCCTTTTACCTTTTTAAGCTTTCGTTTTTCTTCCGATACTGCATGATCTAAGGCAATATGCAACAGTCCAGCCAGAGCCTTGTCCGAAATACCGAACTTTGCAATGACCTCGGCGGGAGTGTGGCGAAGGATGCGATGTTTTGCCCCAAGGTAGCGGTAGGGTTGGTCTAACCACTTGTCGACTTCTGGGTAAGCTCGTCCTAATATTAAACGACAAACAAATCTATGAGTCCAATGCGATGGCATATATTTCATTATATATTTAATAATAAAAAGGTTAGCGAGGTTTTGAGGGAGCAATATATTTAAATCTTCATAAGATATTTTGCTGAGAGAGGGGGTGGTAACGGTGAAACCAAAAGTATTTTGCTACAGATGTCCAATAGAACCGTTTTGTGATTTCGTTAAGGGAAAAATCAAGACAATGAGTGATATAAAAGATGAATTTTGCCCATTGCTATCGTTAATGAAACAATACATAATTTATACATGCGGGATCAGGGAGCATGGGGAAGATATTATAAATTACAGGATCGACCTAGATGAAGAAGAGTTAAAGGAATTTAAAGAAAAATTCAAAGATTAATTTCTTATTTTTTCCTCTATATTGTTCTGTAAAGCCTCCAAATCTTCTTTAAGCTTTTTCAAATTCTTGTAAGCTTCTTTTAGGACTTCTGAATCATTCTTAGCTTTCTCGAAAGGAGTTAAAATGTCATCAATGATCTCAGCAGCCATGTCCAAAAGCCACCGCCTGATTTTGTCCCTTGCCGCCATGTCCCTTGGCTGGATTTTTAGCTCGCCAATTTGAATACACACATTGTCTTTGCAACAGCAGAAAAGGATTTTCACATTACCACCTCAAGCGGTATTAATCAATATCCAAAACAAGGACACTCCAAGGGAAATCAGACCTAAAGCAATCAAGATAACACCGTAATGCCAGTGGTGAGGTCTGTCGAATCGCCCATCCAGAAAATCTTTAAAATCGTCCACAAGCATTGCGACACCGCTTGCAAATGAATCGATAGCGAAAGCTATCGTGAAACTTGGATCTTCCCTGACCTTTTTAAAAATAAAATTGAGGGTTTGAGCTGCATTAAGGTATTGTCCCCTCAAAAAGTCCTCTGCCACCTCGATGATCCATGTCGACATCAGACATCCGCCCCTTTCTTTAAAAACTCTCTCAACCATTCAATTACAGTCTTGCAAACCCGAGGATACTTGACCAAATAAGCATACAATTCTTTGTCATGGTTTTTAGCGTATTCTAAAGCATTCTCGTATGTCAGTTGCTCGATCCAGCTCGCTCCGCCGATTTTTTTGACAAGTGCTGAAAGTCCTTTCAAGATAAGCTTAACGGGTACCGGTAATTCACCTCCTGATGAAGAAGACACATATCCTAAAGCCCTATCGACATCCAAGCTTTCCGCTTCGTTTTCTAAGATTTCGAGGATTTGCTCGGTTTTCGGATCGATAATCCCTTTCTCAGCGAGTTTTTTTGCCAACCAGGGGCTGTCAGTGGCATGGGCTGGAAGAAGATTGAATGTAGCTTTTATTAATTTTTTGAAGATAGAGGAGACTGTTTTCTCAATCGCCTTCTGAGCTATGTTGTCTACTCTCTTCGTTACTTGGAGATATTCCTCCCTTTTCTCCTTCGACAGATCGATCATCTCTGCTCACCTCTACTTTTACGTTTTCTCCAGACTGTGGTTGCTGTGGAACAAGATTTTGTTGCTCCTTAAGCTGCTGAGTCATTAACATTAGTTTAGCTCTTGTTTCTTCTTTCTTCACGTCGCTCCACGCCCTGCTAAATGATTCGATCCCCTTCTCGATTACGGGTCTAACATGCTCTAAAACCGTGTTGAGCAAATTCTGTATCATTTGGGCTTCTTGATATGCCTCCGCCTTCGCTTTCTCCCGCTCCTCTTCGAGTTTTTTCTGGAGTTCTTGGAGTGTCATCTGCGGTGCTTTAACTTCAAAACCCATCTCCTTGAGCTTCTTGATCATTGAGTCGACATCCATCTCTTCGCTTTTGTAAACTTTGTATCCAAGGGTTTCAAGGGCTTTAGCTAGGCTTTCGATTTGCTGTTTAAACTCTTCGACTTGCTCAGTCACCGATTTTGGTTTTTTCTCTTCTTCCTCTCCCGGTTCTCTCAAGATCCTTTCATAGTCTCTGATTTTGTCTTCAAGCTGTTGTATGTAGTTTTGAAGTGCATCAATGCGGGAGAGTAACTCCTCCTCCCTTCCCTCATATTCTTTCTTTCTAAGTTCTTCCTTCAGTTCTTCGACTTTCTTGAGCATTTCTTCCCTCTCTCTTCGCATTTCTTCGAGGTCTTTTTTCAATTGCTCATACAACAATTTGTAAATATTGCCTTGCTCATCATCTTTGCGTTTTCCGTCATCATCTTTGAGCATTTCGACGGCAAGCTTCATTTTGCTGATTTTTTCAAGAAACTCTGTGTCATCGTCCTTCAGCATGTCCTTGCTCAAACTGTAGAAGAGCAAACCCGAAAGTGGCTGTCCGATTTGCTGTTGCATTTGTTCGGGGAACGATTTAAGCTGTTCTCCGAGCAAACCGACAGATGCGAGGGCTTTTCTAAATCTGTCATCTTTCTCTGCCAGTTTTGTGATCGCTTCCGCTAATTCGGGATCGACTCCTTCCTTTTCAGCTAATTTCCTCGCCACTACCTCCTCTGCCTCCATAATCAACACCTACCTTTCCTCTAAACAAAACACTTGGCTGGATAAATCCTTTCCACACATAAAACTCTAACAAGTCTTTTTTAGACAATCTCTGCAAAGCAAAAGAAATATCAGCTTCAAGCTCTTTTATTCTCTCTGCTTGTTTGTCTAACAGCAATAGACAAGCTTCGAGTTGTCTCTGAGTTTCTTCAAGCTCTTCTTTGTATTGCTGGATTACGCTTGCATCGTCAATTGCTTCAACCATTGCGCTTAGCAATTCTTTTATGTAATTGGCGAATTTGACAGGGTCTTTGAACTCTTCTGCCTTTTTGATGATTTCTTGAGGATCGACTTTAGCGACTTGCAGAGCGATCATGATGCTGTGCCATGTAATTAATTCTTTTGCGGTGTTCCACCATTCTAAGCTCTCAAGAGTAGGAATGAGTGTTTTAGCGTAGCTCTCGCCAAGGAGCTTTTCAACGGGTTTTAAAGCATCTTTCGTGGCTTTAACGCCTTTATCCGCTTTTTTCTTACCTCTACTCTTATTGCTTTGTGAAATCGTATCACCGCCTTCTTTTTCTTCGAAATCAGAGTTGTTGAGCGCATCTATGTCTATTTCGCTGAAAGGTTTGTCGATGTTTTCTTCGTGTTCCTCTTCGGTTTCCTTCGCCTTCTTTTTCTTCTGGAGAATCTCGTTGATTTGCTCCCATGAAAGTCCAAGCTGGAGCGCTGATTCGGGAGGAATATAAACATAACGTCCAATCCGCTTAACTTCGAGGTTCTCACGTTTCAGTCGTCGAGAAACAGTTGAAATATCGACATTCAGAGCTTTTGCGACTTCCTCCATCGTCAGATAATTATCTTCCAAGGCCATTGGTATGTATTTGTTTAAAGTCATATAAATAGTTTTGTATGTAGTTTAATTTTAGTGGCGATATAAATAAAAATCGTGGTGAGAGATAAAAACGAATTAAGCTTTGACATGGTTAAAATACGCTCAATTGTGGCTCATTGCAAGGAATCGTTGTGAATTGCATTTATTTGCATGTGTTTAAACTCTGCGAGAGCAACTATTTTGCTTTGAAAGAGAACACTCATTCGATTTCTTCTTGCACAAGTGCAACAAAATGCAAAAATGCAAATTGCACATACAAGAACATGCAAGTAAAACAACTAAAACAAAGACACAAAAGCGAAAAAGCGAAAAAATAGCGTGAAAAATTCACGCGATTATTTAAGTACTATGTCTGAGAAACGAAATTTTTTGTACATATCTGAAAGCTTTTTGATGCAACTTTATAAGTAATATAATAATGTATTAAATATAACAATGCTAAAAGGTTGAAAAATAGGAGTAAAAAATAAAAATGGTAAAAATAAAAGGAAATTAAAAATCATCAAGATAGTCATCTATGTTTTCAAGTAAGTAAAGTAAACCATCCTTTCCCTCGAAATCAAGATAACCATCGTATGCTGTTAGTCCGTTACCTATCCACACGAGTCTTCCTAGTAATACCCCGTCGTAGATTTCTTCAAAGATCGCTCTTAGAAACACATACTGATTATGTCTCTCATCCCACCATAGAAAGCCACTGTCGACCCACCTTTCTTTCAACAATTCTTCTTCACTCTTTCTTTTTATTTCTTCTATAAACTCTTGTAGAGTTTTCTCGAAATCTTTTACTCTCATTTCTCTCACTCCCATCATTTACCATGTAGTAACTGCTATATAAATCTTTCGAAATTACATAACAGCTTGATAACAAGTAGCAAAAGTAGGGTGAAAAAAATAATAAATAATAAAATAAGGTTAAAGATTTTTGATAACAGAAAGAGCGAACATGCGAGCCACCATTTTTTGCATTGCTGGAGCTTGCGATTTTAGTGTTTCAGTGCACCATTGTATTTTGGCTTTGTAGTCTTCTGGTAGTTTTTGCTCTGCTTTTTTGAGTTGTTCAATGAGCCAGTTGTCGATTTCTTGTTCACTAAGGTCTATTTTGTGTTTTTCAATGGCTATCTTGTGAAGACAGCGTGGGCATGTAGCGTAGTTTGATTTGCCTTGATAATCCCAGACATATCCGCATTTGCATTGTAAAAGAACCATTTTATCACCCTTGAAAAAATTAATATTTTTCTACATCAAAAGTTATTATTACTGTGTCTGCAAATAATGATATTTTGATATTAATGAGCTTTGTTAAGTTTCTATGTTTGTATAATCTTTTGAGTTTGAGTATTATTCCATGCTTTCTTTGCTCGAAATATATTTCTCCGTCTAAGCTTCCCTCGATTGATAATGCTACCTGTTGCTTTATTTCGACTGATCTACTAAGCCCATCTCTGCGAGTAATACTCAAGAATGTTGTATTCTCTTTTTGTTCTAGTACTATCGACTCTAATTGTGCTCTGTTGCATGAAATGACTAATTCTCCTGTCATATCTCCTCTAATGGGGTCTCTTCTTGTTATTTGTCCAAGGCCTTGAAATATCTTTTCATATTCTTCCAGAATTTTTTTAATGTCTTTGATTTTCTCCATCTCTCTCACTCCCATCATTTACCATGTAGTAACTGCTATATAAATCTTTCGAAATTAC
>Ga0190310_1000181_pt1 | contig 23321 bp, 33 predicted proteins | sample 48700778_MG_FD_165059 | JGI IMG/M metagenome (GOLD analysis project Ga0190310, IMG submission 165059) | Hydrothermal vent sediment bacterial communities from Southern Trench, Guaymas Basin, Mexico - 4870-07-7-8_MG | ecosystem: Environmental > Aquatic > Marine > Hydrothermal vents > Sediment ... | reverse complement strand
CTAGCTACCTCGCCGAACATCTTTACTGGCTCCACGTATTCCCTAAAGCCTTCCACATAGGCACGCATAAATTCTGCAGGAGAAAGCGGCCTCTCTGGGGGCGGTCTTTCTTTTTCCTTTTTCCTCCGAATGAGTGGCGTTACTGGTGCTGGTTCGTAGTGTCTCCAAACCATCTTACCGTATTGAAATGTGTCAGGATCCTTTCTCATAAGTCGATAAAGCTTTCCTGGCACGAATAATTCCTGATAGTCTTCTTTACGCTTCTTATCGGTTGGTCCGCTAATCGTAACCCAACCGTTTTCAAAGACTTGGAGTTCGTACAGCCAATCCTTTCTGAACTTACTCTTTATCCAATCCAAGATGCCCATTTTCAATCAAGCAATAAATATAGTTAGACACATATATTACTTTCCACGCTTCTTCCTAAGCTTTCTAGGGAAATAGTTCTTCTTTATCCACTCGGCTAGCAAAGCTCCGCCGTATGCGAAAAGCAGATTAAGCGGATCCTCAACTATTTTATCGAGTTTTTTCTTAAACTCCTCCATGGGCTGTGATTCTGATTCTTCATACTCGCGTATTTCACCAATCAGATGCTTTACTGCTGAAAGGCATTCTTTGAAATGAGGACACGGTGGAATGACATAACCGCAATTAGGACATACAACTGGATTAACGCACCTACAGCCTTTACGAAACTGTAAATCGAGATTCTTTTCATTCATGTCAACCACCTAGAAAACCCCATTTCTTGGTGCAGGAAAACCGTCATATTCGCCTAAAATATACTTTTTCAAACCAAATTGTTTTATTCGTCTAGCAGATGTGGCCACAGCAAGCCACGAAGAGCGTTCAATTCCGAAGCCAGAAGCCATCACTCTATATCCGAAATCTATGTCTTCAGCCTCAAATTTATAGCCAGATCTGCCTCCCTTCGTTTCGTCAAATCCTCCAACTGCCTCGAAAACTTCTCTTCTAACAAGAGTCCCCCTACCGCTTGATCTCCATATAGGACGGATTATTGATTGGAGGTAGAAAAGCAATCTAATTAGTGGGGGGCCTTCATACAACACGTTTGCTGTGTGAATAAGCCCGTATTCCTTGTAGCGTTCAGCATAGTCTATCAATTCCTCTAAGAAGGTATGCTTATAAAGGCAATCAGCATCGGTAAAGAAGAAGTAGTCTCCTTGTGCTATTTCAGCACCCATATTTCTCGCGAGCCCTATCCCGCGCTCTGGGACATCCACGATTTTTGCACCGAAACTGCTTGCTATTTCTCTGGTTTTGTCCCAGCTAGAGTAGTCGGCGATTATGACCTCGAAGTTCCTATATGTTTGATTTGACAAGCTTGTGAGGCAGTTGGGGAGCCATTTTTCCTCCATAAAGGTCGGAATTATGACAGACACTAAGGGACCGTCTTCAGTTTTGTAAGGAGGTGGAGTCGAAACGGATTTTAGGGCTTCCTCGGCCAAATCGTATGGTTTCTTGATTAGTGCGATGGTTGACAGCGATAGGGCTAGAGCTCGGGCCAGCATTCCGTCGCCTCTTCCTCCTCGACCTCCTCAACTTTGGCTTCAGAAACCCTTTTTAACAGAGAGGAGAGAGCTTCAAAAAAGTCCTTTGTCTGTTGGCTCGTGACTAGTTTAGTGGCCTCGTCGAAGAAGGTTGTTGCTTTGCCTATGAGTTCTTGGTTCTTCAGCATTTCATCAACCTTCTCAACTATTTTCTTAATCGTCTGAGCAGTAGCACTTTCCTCTAATATTGAGAGAATTTCCCTCTTCAGGGTCCTTGATGTGAGCTTCGTTCCAAGAACCATGCCCAAGGCTAGCATGCAGCCGTTTATGATTGCGGAGAGTATCATCAACAGCAACTGATCCATCGAACTACCTCTTGAATGGTTTAGCGACTATCCTCATCGTAGCTCTTCTAGCCAATCTTGGCGAGAGTGTTGGCGTAGGAGTCACTTGAAAGGCTTCTTTAAGGGAGTCCAAAAGCGCCGCAACGAACTCGGAGAACTCCGCCCACCTTTCAATTACCATGTTTAGCGTTTGAATAGCCCACTTCAAGACCTCTTCGTTGGGAGCCCTCCGAATCCAATCAATTGTTGAAGGCAAATCGATCCATTCAGGAATTGTGGGAACTGCAGGTAACCTGTTAAGTAGTGCTTGTCGCAATCGCTCCTTGGCATCTTCGTAAGGTTTTCTCCCCACAGATTCGCCTATGGGATAGGCTATTAGTCCGCCGACAAAGCCACCCATTGCCAGTAATGCAACCCAGCTCAAACTCTCACCCAATAAGATTAGATTTAAATTCCTTTAAAGGTTTATTTTTCTGGGAACAATAATGGCTATTATTGCTGGAAGGAAAATAGTGCCGTTAGCAGAACGCGTCTTTGACCCAGATGTTCTAGACGATTATAGAGAGATAACGATAACTTTGGCCGTCCCAACTGCCTACCCGAAAATGGTGATCACGGATATCGACTATCCAAGCTCAGTCATGGCGGGGCATAGCTTTGACATAACGGTTTACTACAGAAACGATGGGGAGGCTGGAATAGCTTGGATAAGAGCGGTTGACTTAGACACTAACGAGGAAGTTGTTCCAAGGCAGACCTTCAGCGTAGATGCGGGAAGGAGCGGGAGCATATCAATAGGTTTCACAATGCCAGATAGAGATGTGAGGTTGAGGGTTGAGTTGGGTCATGTCGAGTAAGTATGTGTTGGATTCCTCTTTAGAGATAAGCTCAAACCCGTTTGTTACGGATGTCTCCAAGGAAATAACCATTCAGAGAAAAGCGGCGGCAGCTCCTCCGCCAATTCAAGATGAGTTTTTCCAAGTTCTAGCAGCAGTAATTGCGGCGTTCTCACTCCTGTTCCTTTAAGGGAAGAAAATGAGCAGGATTTACTTTAAGCCGAACTCCGTTACTTGGGGAGATGAGCATGCTGTAGGCGATGTTTTAGAAGTTACCGTCATGGTTGCGGACTTGTACGATTGTACGGGTGCTTATTTTTCAATATCCTTCGATCCAAGCATTTTCGAGTTTCAAGAGGTAGTCAGAGGTGATTTCCTCTCCACTGGCTTGTTCATCGGAGGGTGGATTGAAAACGGTACACTTAACCAAGTAGCCTGTATCACAACAGGCAGCCCAGCAGATGTAGTCGAGGAAAGCTTTGCGGTTGTAAGATTTCGCGTCTTGAAAAAGGACGTTAAGAGCACGATTTCGATTTTCGAGGCTGGCTGGTTCGATGCTGATTATGCAGAGCAACCCTTTGAGGAAATGGATGATTTCACATTCATGTTCGGAGCTCCCGCCTATCCGGAGATAAGGATAGTCGATGTCAGGGCACCCACAAAAGCCCATTATGGGGAAGCCGTCAGGGTGGAGGTTGATTGGGAAAACAAAGGGGGAAGCGGCGTAGCTTGGACAAGGCTAGTCGATACAGAAACGAACGCAGAGCTGGTGGAACGAACTAGGTGGCAAACATCCAGCGGAGATGTTGGAACATTAACGCTTGAGTTCTTAATGCCAAACAAAACCCTCAAAGCTAGGGTTGAAGTAGGGCATGAAGAGTAGCGTTGCAGACTTGGTTCAGATCTTGACATTCAATAAGATGCTTCCAATATGGATGAGCAACTTTGCAAGGAACATCCAACGGATTTTGAACGGGAGGGACATCAAAGAACTGGAGAGGATGGAGAAAGAGCCATGCCTAGTGGTGGGAGCAGGTCCAAGCATCAATCACTTCAGGCAACTCGACATCATTAAAAAATGGAAGGGGAATGTAATAGCTTGCGATCGAATGCTGATTCCCCTATTGAAAAGGGGAATCAAGCCAAAAATAGTTTGCAGCGTGGATGCGGATGAGAGCGTATCCAACTTCTACGCAGGATCTCTGGTGAAGAAGAACAGAGATGTTAAAGCAGTTATGTCCGCAACGAGCGTCCATCCAAAGGTGGTAGAGAAGTGTCCGTTGGAAATTTACTTCTTCATTCCAATATGGGATGACCCGCTCAAGCCAACTAGCTTGACAAGAGCCTTTTATTTTATGGTTAGAAAAACCATGATGGAAACTTATGGCAACGCTGGAAGTTGTGCATGGGCAATCGCCCACTTCTTAGGATGCGACCCGATAGGCATTTTAGGATTGGACTACGCATACTACACAGATAATATAAAGGAAACCACATATTATCAGACGTTTAAAACACTAAGTAAAGGGAAAATGAACAAAATCTTGAGTTATTACAGAAGGGTCAGAACTTGGGCTGGATATGAAGTTTTGACCGATGTGATATGGTTGACATACCTTCAGCTTTTCCTTCCGGCACTAAGCAGAGCCAAAAGCACAACATATAACCTGAGTCCACTAAGCATAATTACGAATGAGAAGGTTAAGGGGATGGATTTAGAAGAGTTTATTCGCAAGTTCGGCTAATTTTTCATGGTGCATCAAACTTGACTTTGAGAAGGAGAAAAGGTCCCGGAACTGCTGGGGATTTAGTAGCCATCTCAGAGCCGAACATAATTCTAATCGATAGTGAAAGCTCTAATGTGACTCAGGTGGGCACATGGAGCAGGGTGGAGGAAAGCGAGGCGGTAGGAGGCAGCTATCTGCAGAGCAATACCGCCAACAGCAAGCTCACATTCTCGTTTAAGGGCTCTACCCTGTGGATAAGGTTTAGATTTGGTCCGGATTGCGGCAAGGCGAAAGTAGAAGTAGATTCCCTGAGCGTTACAATCGACCTATACCATGCCTTAGAGCTTTACAAGTACGTCAATGTAGCCGTTGGACTAAAGGAGAACGAGGAGCACAACGTAACCGTAACGGTGTTAGGTGAGAAGAATGCTTCAAGTACTGACTATTATGTGAAAGTGGACAGTTTTGCTTACAGGCTTACCGAGGAGGCATTAAGCCTGCATTCAATTGAGTATATTGATTTAATAAATGTAATAAACACAATAAATAGAATTAACCAAATAGAGCTAATCAATAACATAGCGAATGTATCTTTAATTCAAACAATCTCAGACGTGCATGGCATATCTAATATTGGAAATGTGGATTTAATAAAGAACATATCCAATGTAGAGCTGATAGAGAAAATAGATAAAATTGTCAGAATAGAATATGTACCAATAAAGGAGCAAATCATCACAAACGGAGATTTTGAAACAGGGGACCTCTCAGGGTGGGATGGTCCAACCGCAGGACTTCTAATCGATGATACAACATCATACAGAGGTACTTACAGCTGCAGAATAAGCCCAGGTTATTGGATACAGCAAGCGATAGGCAAATGTTACGGAGACGAAATAATAGTGGATTTCGCATTAAAGGGAGAGGTAGGAGGGGAAAAACTAGAAGTAATGCTAATATTTATGGACGGAACAACTGAAGCTGCAACATTCACTGCTTTAGATGTTTGGGACGGTCGTACGTGGAGCCCTACCACGCACAAGATAGTACGGAACATAAGATTTACTTCCTCTTCAGACAACACCACCAATATTTGGGTTGATTATATCAGGATAACTGGAATCACTATTCATAATGTAGATACCGTTAATAAAGTCAACACCATTTCAGACATTACAGGAGTGTCGGCTGTTGGCAACATTGCAACGCTTTCGCAAGTAATGGATGTTTTAGGGATAAGTACTGTGTCTAAGGTAACTTTCCTGTCGAACATTGAAAGAGTGAATGTAATCTCAAACATAGAGCTTGTTAAAAAAGCAGTTGTTTATGGCAACACATCACCAGACGGGACTGGGACAGACTACGCCTTAAAAGTGGATAATGTAGGAAATGTGCACATAAGACCACTAAGCTCATTTACCGATAGCGTACGCATATCCGGAGACTTTTCCAGCACCGCAACAGTAAAGAAGTATCTGCCCTTAACACAGGTTTCAGCTGGAGGGACAGTAGATCTTTGGGTTCCATCTTCGGGAAAGCAAATTAGACTCAAAAGATTCCAGATAAGCGTTTCAGGAGCAACAGCTGTTACGCTTCAATGGAGCGGGGCGACAGCCGTAACCGATTTCGAAACATATAACTTACCTGATAAGGGATGCGTCGTTGTTAACCTAGTCGGATGCAACGAAAAAGCTCCAGGTCCAGATTATGTTTTAAGACTAAAGAGTAGTGCTACGGCATTCATTACTGCTAAGGTAAGCGGAGAGGAGGATTAGTTGTATATAGCAAGAATCATTCCTAAAGAGTCGCACTCTTAGAAAAGAGGGGTACAAAACATATAAATGGAAATAGCTTCCGCCAATTCCTCCCATGGGCTTCCTTGGCATAGGAGAGCGAGAAGCATTATGTTTGAAATAAGTCTTAAACGTGAAGGAAAGGAAATTTACCAGATAATAAAAGTGAAACCTGAAAAGATTAATTCTTTATTGGGTGGAATGCCGTGCCAAAGCTTGTGCGGACATAAATATAGACGTTTTCATTTAACTTGTATGTTCTGTCGCCTAAGAAGGGTTTATTACGGCAAGATGCCGAATAAAATAAGGGTCACGCCCTATTTGCTACTAATTTGGAAGGATAGAAAACATGCGAAAATAAAGAATATGCTCTTAAAGAAGCTTTTGACATTATGTGAGTGGTTAGCTAATTAAATTTAGACCTGTGCTTTCGTATAAAAATTAAATTCGCCGACCGAATCAGCGATCCATATAATGGAGTAGGCCCCGTTTTCATCAGTAATATCCGATCCGACGGCATCTGAGTTCTTGTAAAGCGTAACCGTAGAGCCCGAAACTGGAGAGCCGTTACTCGTCAGTGTTCCAGAAAAGGTAAACGGATCGCCGACGTATCCAACCGTTTTGTCTACATTAAGGGTCAAGATTGGCAGTTTAAAAAAACTTATCAGAGCGCCTATTTCGGCTCCATTCTTTTTAACATAAAACGAGGTTGCACCTTCAGGTATGCTCACATACCCGTCCTCATCGGGTTCCGAAACGGTCCCGTTATCAAATTCGATCGTTACCCCCGTTAAGTCTGTTATGTAACTCCCCTCAACTCCGTAGGGTTCTTTTGATACCTGTAAAAGGTCTAAAGTGTTTACTACTTTATCAGCATTAACATCAGCCAAGTAGGCTTCGTATAGACCGTTTTCTATCCAGTAAGACTCACCCGTGCCATACCAGTCAGAATTGGAAACGAAATTCAAGTCGAGGACGTTCTTAATGCCGTCTGGCCACCGAGTTATGGTTGTATACGGGCTTGATTCCCCCACTTGATCTCCTTCTAATGCAGGGTCGTCAAAAAGAAGTTCAACTTTGAGGGTGTTCACTTCAAGGTCAGGAATATAAAAATAGCCATTCAGAAGGGTTTTCATTAGACATAAAGGTTGCCAGCTCATTCCAAATTATTATTAAAAAATAAGCTAAATAAATTTGTAGAATAAAGCCTTAAGCTTTTATTTAGGCTTGGTACTCCCCTCCCGGGAAGTAAGCACGGAAGTAATAAACGCCAGGAGGCCCAGTAGCTTCAACAGAAACTCTGAACGAACCGTCGGACTCTGTTGTGACATGGAGAAGCGGAACCCAATAACCCTCGCGGTAAAATTGAATTTCTATTGGCTTAGAGGCCGCAGTTTGACCATAGACAGAGGCTATTTTGAGCAGGTCAAGAACATTAATCACCCCATCCTTATTTAAGTCCAAAGAGGGGTCGTAGTTAGGGTCGCCCTCACGAGCCCCGAAGACATAAGCAATCTTAAGCAAATCAAGAACGTTGATTATTCCATCTTCGTTTAGATCTCCAGCTTCTTTTATGCTGAGCTTACCGTATAATTCAAATGTTTCACCCTGAGATACCACCGCTGGAGAGGCTTCCAAGGTTAAAGTTGGAGTTATTACTCCACCATTATTGCCCAATGCGGCGGTACTTAATTCGGTACTTAACTCTCTCCTCTCAGCTTTAAGGGTCAACATTGCAATAGAAATTAAGATTACTTTTAATATTAATTTTTTGATAGTGACAATTCAACAGACGATCCAAACTAAGCCATCGCCAAGCATCCGTCTAACAGGAATAGGAATAACCTCCTCAAGTATTAAAGACCATGAAAAGCTAACATAGCCATCGGATTGCATAGCAATTGCGATTAAGTCCCCATCGCTAACATCCAGATTTAAATCTTCATGTTTTATGCCAGTTTCCGCGGCATTAAAGGTAACTCCGCTCCCCTGATTTACGCCGTTCTTGTTCACCCAAACCGTCAGGCTTCCCTCGGAAATGCCGTTATAGAAGCAATTGACATAAAGCCTCTTAATCCTGCATTTAGGAAAAACCATCTGAGCCTCTGAAAGCGGATAGGGAGCATCCTCAAACACATTGAAAAACCGGGTTCCCGACCGATCTAGACAAAAACATCCGATTACGGCTGACATCCTAACCAAACTCCATAATTAACGTAACTGCAAGATAAGCATATCCAGTAGTTGCGTTAGAGCCTATGAGGATGCATATCCGATCTCCTTCGGAAATAGATATATTGAACGAATTGCTGAAGGTGCCCGTGCTTCTAGCAGGGATTTGGAGTGCAGTAATTCCAACATTTATGCCGTTTCTCCTAACCATTATGATTAAAGTGTCGTCTAAAGTGTTGTATCCAACCCTAGCCCTTAGGCTAACCAAAGTGCATGCTGGAAAGATGGCTTCAACCCGAGATGGGTCGGATTGGCTATTTGTATCAAAGGGGTTAAAATACACCGTTCCATCCGTATAGTGATAATAAATTCTGCCAGATGTTGCTGGAAGCCTATAGGTTGTGCTGGTATCCACTTCAACTATTAGGCTGAAGCTCAAATAGGCAGTTCCTGATGTAGCGTTCTCTGTAATCTCTATGCAGATTCTGTCCCCGTCGCTTATGGAAACTTCAAAGGTGGAGCTGAAATCTCCCGTTGCTCCAGCAGGGACGGTTATCGCCGTGTCATCTAAAGCAGAGCCGTTTTTAACAACTTTAACGACTATCGTTCCATTAAGGTTATTTGCACTAATATGCACTTTTAAACCTACAAGAGTGCATACTGGAAAGATGGCTTCAACCGTGTCAGGGGCACCTTCGCCAACATCCTCGCATGGATTATAATACTTTGTGCCATGATACGCTGAAACATATACTCTGCCAGCACCCAAAGGTATTCTCAAAGCAGTTCACTCTAGATAAGCTATTAACTTAGCTTTTCTCCCCTTTTTGTATAAGCTTTTGATACTCCTCTAAACTTTTTTCCAAATTCCAAAGGAATGGCTTATTGTTTAGTAGCAATTTCAAGTAGTTCGAGATTCGCTTCCTTATAACGAAGTACCACAAAATGACGTAAGGGCTGAGCATAACGGCGTATATTATCCAAACGATTGAACTGCCCGTGTGGATGCCTATCCAAAGCATCAGAACTGGATAAAACATTATCAGCAACAAGGCAGAAAAAAGGGGGATGAGGAAGCCACCCTTCAATTTCATTTTTCCTCCTAGAAGGGCAGCAAGAATATTGGCCTCCACGCAAACGGTAGATAAAGCAGAGCAAGACTTAAAGCGAATAGTATCTTCCTTTTCAAGCCAGTTCACCAGATAAAAATTTAGGTAAACATCTTAAAAGGTTTTTGTATTTATTTTCTAGTTACTCTTTCTCCGTCAGTTCGATCAGAAACCCAATTATTTTGTCTATATCTTCCTTTTCGAGCCAAATAGGTCCCCTTAGCTCCTCGTAATAGAACTGCTTCGTTTTTTCGCTGTATTTGAGTTCCAAAGGTTTGAATAAGAACATAGTTTTTCCTTCTCTTGTTTTAACTTTTCTAAAAGAGAGGCTCCATGTTGAACCCTTTATTAAAACGGATTGTTTTTCTGTATTGACTTTAACTTTCTCTTTGGGCATTTTCGGCACATTTATAACAAAGCTTTTTGTCAAATAGCTCCTTTCTAATGGTTGTCGTATGTCTTTCGCATTTAGAACATTTGTACTTGTAGTGAACTCCTAAATCATCCCGCCATATTTCCCAAGGTTCTTCTTCAGTCCACTCATGGAGAACTTCACGTTTCAACCTTAAACCTCCTTTCAGATCGAACTATTAATTCATTTTCAGTCCATAGTCCCTTTTCCAAGGTTATTTTCATTAGTTCGGACTCGAAAACCACGTTGCATTTTTTCGCTTGGTTCAGAACCTTCAGGAATTTTTGGATATCATCTTTCGGAAGCGAAACTAAAGCAGAAAGTTCTTCTATAACCTCAGGCATGATTGAGCCTCCTGACTTCCACATAGTGGTTATCGTGTTTAAAGATGTGCTTATCCCAGAAAGGCCATTTCCATTCGCCCTCTAGGGTCGCAACCCACCTATCCTCATGAAGATGTCCGAGATAGGTTGGCTTGTCTTCCAAATCGACCACGTCAAGCCCTTGAGTTGACAATGCTTTCGAAAGCCATTTTTTATTTCTGATTTTGCATTTTTTGCCACCACAACCACGATAGTGAGTGACCAGAATAAGAGCTTTGAATTTCTCCATTTCAACCCTCCTTTTTCTTGAACATTAACTGGATGACTTCGTTTATTCCTTCAGCCTTTGCCAACTGCACTCTATATTGCAGGTTAAGCTTGAAGAGTTGCTTGGTTAATTCCAGTAATGTCGTCGAGGCAGATAAGATCTGTTTTTGTTCCTCTATCTTCTTTTTAAGGTTTTCAATTTTTTTCTCTAAACTCATGCTTTCACCATATATTAAAATATGTTTAAGCATATTTATAATTTAAGATGTACCGTATCCCTTCCTTGCCAACCTGGCAGACACCCATGGAGGCTTAAGTTGTAGAACATACCATAAAACGATAGCTGAGGTAACTGAGGCAATAACACTTATTAAGATAGTTTTGACCTCTGAGGGAAGTTTAGCAGTAGCCTCTGGGGCATCTGCAAACAGCCAATGCAACGCCAACACCAATAAAAAGTTATTATGAGGAAATAATATAATATTTTGGAGATGAAAATCACCCTAAGTGCAAACGAGCTAAGATCTTTCCTAGCTAGCCACCCATCACTGGAGGATGTGCCAATCAGCATACTTAATGGAAAGCCTATTTCAATTTCAGATGTTCTGAGATTAGGCAAAGTCACATTTGAGTTTCCGTCCGATGATGAAATATGGGAACTAGCATTAGAATACTGTTCGAGGATACTAACGAAGTATCCCGAAAAGAAGCTGTTTTTGATGACCAGAGAGGGGGCGGTTGAGCTCTCGGTTATAGACCGAATAGAGCATTTAAGGAAGAGAACGGAGATAGGAAAAATCCTACATAAAATGTACAAGACATTTCTAACAGAAATCTTCAGGTGGATGAGCCTTGCCGTACGAAGATAGGTTCATGCTCGTAGCACCCCACTACGACGATACTGCAATATGGTTCTGCATGGTTTGGGGGTCTTATATAGAGAAAGTTGCAAAGTTTAACTTAAACTGTAATACGAAGGTGTTAAAGTACAACATAACAAAGGAGATGATTGAGTCTGAAATACCGAGATTCGACCCAAAAGTATTCTACGCAATCGGGCATGGAAAGGAGAATTCATACCAAGGCTGGATAAACGCTTGCGAAAACGATGACTTGTTAGCTGGTAGAATATGTAACTTCCTAAGCTGTTTGACTGGAAAAGAGCTTGGTTCAAGTGCTGTGAGCAAAGGTTGCTTAGCCTATATAGGCTATAATGAAGTGTTCGGCTGGGTCGATTCAGAATACCCACCATTCGGAAGATATCACTGGACATGGATGGACTTCAACCTAATAACATCTTACATCTTAAGGGGGTTCACAGTCAGAGAGGCGGTAGAAAAAACCAAGAAAAGGATTACAGATTGGATGGAATTTTGGGATGTTGTAATGGAAGACCCGGATGTTGTGCAAGCGATAATCAACGATTTAAACGCACTAGTTATTCACGGAGATGAGAATGCCAAAACAGAGGGGTTTGAGCCGTTATTTCACGAAGTAGCGATTTTTCCAATAGGTCCAGACGAGGAATCCGATGAATACATCTATGTACGAATTGGACTTACATGCCAAGTTGATGACTGCGACCTAACCAATGTTTCAATCAAGGTCTTAGATGAGGGGTTAAATCAGGTATCATCCGCTACAGTCGATTCACGAATAGGCGGGATAAACTTTGCCAGAGTTGCGATTCCAAAGTCGGCCCTCAACACCATGGCCGCGTCAACAACATTCACCATCATAGCCGACATAGGCGGCATTCATGGAACGGCTGTAGGATTTGTGAAAGTGTCAAGCCGTTTGCCAGTCACGCTCACAGGATATGTCTGGAAGTACTATAGAAATGAGCTTGGTGAAATAGTAATTGAGCCTGCAACAAATGCACGGGTGTATGATTATTGGAAAACTTTTGAGGCCATCACGGATGAAAACGGAAAATACGAAGTTGTTGTTCCAGCACGAACCTACTACATGTGTAGCAGTTTAGAGGGGTGGCTAGGGTTTTGCACAGCGGTACCAGTTAGCCCAACACCCACAACGCAGTTCAGAGCAAGATGCGATGGTTTCGTAATCCCATATGCACCAGATGGTCATACACAGCTATTGTTAGGAGTGGATGTTCAATGGTTACCAATATGGCCTCCAGGTTGGGGAGAGCTCGGCAAAACAAATTTTGAAGTACCAGACTGGAAGGTGGTTTTTTGGTTAGATGGAGTCAATTACGGTAATGCAAAGGATGTAATGTCCCCTCTATATTGGGTAAACCATTCAATCTCGTTTGCATCAGCAATAATAACAAATGTCCCAGAAGGGAAGCATGAATTAAGAATTGATTATGAAGGGTATTATATCGTCTCTGAGCCTGAAAAGGACTATTACACAAAAACATTAGATATATCTGGCACATTTAGTTATTATGGTTGTGCATTATTTAAACGTAAAGAAAGCGAGGACATCTGCATAAGGGTTTTCGATGCAGTAACCCTTGACAGCATGCCCAATATAAAATTAGAGCTACTGGACGAGAGCAATACAGTCATTGCTACGACAAGAACGGATAGACTGGGTCATGCTTGGTTTACAGATTTGCCAATTGCAAATTACAGAATAAGAGCTACAATACCAGGCTACAGGGAGCTGATAACGGATGTTCTAAAGGCGAACGAAATTTGGGGAGTGTATCTACCAGTAATACCGGAGGGTAGGCTAAAGGTCAGAGTAAATTCTAATATTCAACACTATTTGAAGATAGGTGATGAAAGAATTATGGCTAACGGGGATTTCTATCCGCTGCCAGGAACCTATACGCTAACAGTTCCACGGTTAGTTATAGAGGAACAAAAGGTTCCCCCAGACATTCTAACTCATATGTTTGCCAGTTGGTGGGATGGGGACGCATCTACCTCTAAAGAGGTGTATTTAGGTCGCGATATGGAGCTGTCCGAAAGCTATCGTTCTGCTCCCAGATTAATAATTAGAGCGGTAGGCAAGGGTTCAGTAAACCCCTCTCCTGGCGTTTATTATAGAGAACTTAACGAAAGTCTGCTGATTAGTGCTGGACCAAATCTCCTTTACTGGGATGTTGATGGAGAAAGGGTTTATGAAAACACAATCAACCTAATTATGGATAAGAATCACACAGTAACGGCCTACTTCAGCCCAATTGAGTACACCTTGCAGATATCATCAACTGAAGGGGGCATTACAGATCCGCCTCCGGGAACATATAGATACCCTGAAGGGAGTACTGTAACTGTGAGGGCAATACCGAATGATGGGTATGAATTTGACTATTGGCAACTTAACGGAGAAATTCTAATTGACAACCCCATATCGCTTACCATCAATAAGGATCTGTCCCTTACGGCATACTTTACGCCAATAGCACCACCCATTACACGAAGAATAGGCATCTTTTTAATTCCAATAGCTATAGGAGCAATATTGGAATTAAAGAGGAGAACAAGCTAGGTCTTCTTATTCAAGTTTTCTTTATGAATCCTTCTCTTGGCGAGAAAACTACACCATCCCTTATAAGTGTGGCTATTATCTTGCGTATTTCAGCCTCATCCATTCCGTATTTTTCGTTGACCTCTCTAACCAAATCCTCCTTTGCCACCATGCCTTGTACACGCTGAAGCTCCACTAAAACATCAAGCACGCTCGCTATTTTATCCCTTAAGCTCTTGGGCTTTCCAGTCAGGATTATGTCTATGTCAGCCTTTTCGGGCGAAGTTAGGTCTATGCCTATCTGCTTGAGGCTTTTTATCATGATGTTTATAGCCGCCTCCGCATCTTCCGGAAGGACCTCATTCCTCAACGCAACTCTAGCCCTAGCCTCGGCTATTCTAATTAGAGCCTCTAACTGCCTAGGGCTTATGGCTATTGGAGAGCCTTCCACCTCGCCTCCAGCCTTTCTCATCTTCAAGTAGAAGTTCTCTATGCGTTCAGCCGCCTCCTTTGATAGGACGGGGTTCACCCTTCGTGCGAAGGCTATGTATTTCCTCAGCAAATTGGGCTCGATTATGGGTTGTTGACCTCTAACCCTGTGAATGTTCACTATGTGTTCACAGAGCTTCTTGTCCAAGTCTGGGTTCGGCTCGTCCCTAATCACGAATATTAAATCGAATCTAGAGAGCAAAGTTACTGGAAGGTTAATGTTCTCAGATACTGGCCTATACGGGTCATATCTTCCCAACAAGGGGTTAGCTGCGGCGAGAACCCCGCAACGGGCATTTAGCGTAGCCACTATTCCACCTTTTGCAATAGAAACGGTATGTTGCTCCAACGCCTCGTGCATGGCTTCCCTATCCTGAGGTCGCATCTTATCAAGCTCATCTATGCACGCGATTCCCTTATCCGCCAGAACAAGCGTTCCAGCTTCCAAGGTGAATTGACTGCTCTCCTTCTCGCGGACTACGGCTGCTGTCAGACCTGCCGCCGAAACTCCCTTACCGCTTGCGTAAAGACCTCTTGGTGCTATTTTAGCTACATACTTCAAAAGCTGGGTTTTTCCAGTTCCGGGATCTCCTATCAAGAGTATGTTTATTTCGCCCCTTATTCTTATGTCCGGAAGCTGCTTCTCCACTCCGCCGAAAAGCAAGTACATTATGGCTTCTTTTATGTCATCGTTTCCATAGATGGAGGGTGCTATTGAATTTACTATCTTCCTATGTATCCAAGGGTCTTTAGCTAAGTCTTTTATTTTCATGAGCTCCTCTGCTGTCGGCTCAACTTCCGGCTCCTTGCTAAGCCCGCTAATGCTGTTCGCCTCTATGAAGAGGTCGAAGACGTTCAGTTTTCCGCCCTTCACCCTCCTAGTTTGAGTTCGGGGAATTCCGACAACGCATATGGTGTCGCCTGGATTGGCGGTCTGAACCAAGTCATCTAGCAGTTTTATCCTTATGTGAGTTGGAAGCTGACCGGGAGGGAGCTCCTCGGGTTTCTCCTGCACCCATATATCCTGCACATTAACGAACTCGCTTTCCTCTTCCACGAAGTCGAACGGTCCCTTAGCTTTACAAGATGGGTTAGTGCAGATTAGAGGCATTTTAAGTATGGAAGTAGTCTGTTCTATATATTGACGAGTTCCGCAGCGCCGACACTCGAAGCATGCCTTCAATACCTTAGGTTTGACGGTTGTCGCCTTTACAACCATGCCCTCAACGGCTATGAGTTTGCCTATGTGGGGTGCGCCGACCTTCCGCAGTTCAACCCTATCGTAAAGGTTGTAGATCCTCACCTTTACCTCTTCTAGCATTTCGGCGTAGTCGGGAGCCTCCACTTGTAGCTGGCTGTAGGCAGCCCTTTCAAGAATTGGAAGGTTCTCGTCTGGCTTGTTGATTAGCAAACGGGCAAACTCATCGTCAAACTCAACCAGATCTGAGAAGTCAACGCTAATTATGTTCGAGCTTTCAACCGCCAAAGAGGCAAGCCTTTCTCTATACTTTTCCTGCTTGAAAAAATTTGTGAGTTGCTCCTCAGGAAGGAGAGTATGTGCTCTAGCATCATCATCTTCAGCCATAATAAAATCACCATGAAGCTCGAACTTTTGCCACTTTTTCTCTTTTTGTTATATGGATCCTCAGGCTTTTAATGAGTTCGTCATCGTCAGTATGGGCAATCGAGACTTCATATTTTAGATTGCAGGTGCCATCCCACTTACAAAACGGAAGCATCCAGACAGATCGATTAACCTTACTCCAATATCTAAAACTGCAAGGAATTCTCGGATTTTTACACACAGAAATAACTCTACCTCTGATCCTCAAGTTTTTTCCTCCTCCAGAAATCTATCAATTCAGCGATGGTTTCGTCGAAGGTCTTAATTTCCCCGTCTCTGGCAGTCAGTTCTCCTTTTACCTTGGTCAGAAGTTTATGAGTTTCCTCGCTGATTTTGAGGGTTTTACTCATGAAGACACCAGTTAGTAATCAGCACACCAACTATTTAAATTTATATAAAAAAGGGGAGTTGTCAGGCGTCACCCGCGAATTTAGCTTGATAGTTGTACTCAGTGTCCTCCTTCACTTCAGGAGCTGTGTGTACATACTTGTATTTCCCAGTTTCATCCGTCTTAGCCGTACCGATTTTGTTGTTGTTCTCGTAGATCTCTATGGTTCTGTTCGGCAGAGGGGCTCCATCCGATTTGAAAGTCAGCGTTCCAGTAAGGGTCATTTTCTCTCCGCTAGTGTATTCGGTTTTATCCAAAGTTAGCGTCAGTTCGGTTGGTTCAGCTTCTGGCTTAGGATGGATTGTGACCGTCACTACCGGCGACTCGCTAGGCTGTCCTTTCCTTTCAGGACCTCCGGTGAAAACTCCCGTCCAAGTCATGTCTTTGGTCATGTAAACATACTTCTTTTGGGATGTGCTTCCATCCTCCAGCCATTTGACGAAAGTGTAAACTGCACTATCCTTTGTCTGCGGACTTGGGAAGTAAAGCCTGACCCAGTCCCGTTCGTAGAATTGCCCCTCATAGGGGGTGGTGTACTCCTTCCAGTTAACGGAAATTTTCAAACCAGTTATAGGCGTTGAGGTCACTTTTAAGGTGTAGACTTTCTTCTTCTTGAGCTCGAAGTCAAGCGTGTAAGTTTTATCCGGCTCAACCGTCAGCCTCTTCGATTGGCTCCAATAGCCAGTCTTAGATGCTGTAAAGGTATATGTGGCGGGGGCCAGCACTTTCAACTCGTAATTTCCGTTCTCATCCGTGGTTGTCGATTTGCCGCCTCCACGGACAGTAGCCCCTTGAATAGGTTCCTTGGTTTCCGCATCCGTAACTGTTCCCTTCACAGTACACTCGCCTTGAACCAAGAACACCTGCGGGAGGCTTTCCTCAGTTGGATGTGTTTCATCTCCAATAAACTTAGCCTTATACGCGAACTTTCCGTAATTGCTAAATGTTATGGTGAAGAAGTCAGTCCAGTACAGACCGTTCTGGAAGAGTTTCAGGGTTTTCTCCGCAACAACATTCCCCTCATGATCGATAAGCTGGACTGTTTTGCCCGAGAGGTCGCATTTCTGCGGACAAGCAACAGCTATGGCAACGGTAACTGGCGCATTAACTTTTACTCTCGGCTTTCTGATGAGCATTACCGCTGGTCTATGCCATATCTCCTCAGTTCTTCTTCTGGTCGTATCGCCATACAGTTTTGAGTCTTTGTCCTCCCCTTCAGTAAGTTCGTCATGTGTTATCCATTTTATAACAGCTGACCCTCCCCCAACTTTCTCCCAGAATTTAACCCAAAGGCGTGCCAACTCCTTCCTCAAGTAGAACGCATCGGCAACAGTAGCAGTTCTGCCGTATAAGAACTGGCTGAAGCAAACGGTATCGCAGAATGCTTTATCGTAATTATCAATATCCTCATCTTCGACCCTTTCGACCACGAAGGTATAGCTTATCCAGTAGCCTTGGTAGGATAAGCCTCCCTTGTTGATTATGTCCCCGCCAAGCCTTTGAGCGGTCATGCATGAAAGCAGATAGCTATCCCTTCCAGCCAGCTTTTGGCAGTCGCAAGTAACGAATATCTTATTGTAGTTCTGTCCAGTGAAGACATCCGCGTTGCCGTGCCCCACACCTGTGAAGTACACTGGATTGTATGTGTCGATTGCCTTCTCGACCTCGGATTTAACCGCCAAATCGCCAGCCAAGTCCGTTACATGAAGTCCCAACCTCGTGAAGTCGTCAACTGCCTTCTTCAACCACTGCGATCCGTACCAAGTTGCTGTTTCGAAGTCCGGTCTTGTGATCACTATTTCCTTCTCATTCACCATTCCAACTCACCACTCAGCCTTTTATGAACGAAGGAAAGGAAGTCCCGATAAGCCTCGACGAGGAACTTGCCAACATCGGTGTTGGCTTTGATGTGTTCCGCAGCATCTTTGAAGCTGAGCTCAAGCGCGGGCAAGCCCAAGCTGAGCATTCTAGTGTCAGGATAGTTCGCTGCCAAGTTTTCATAGTACTTTTCCGCGGCGACCTTCACATCTTCCATGTTTGGGTTTTCGTCTACCTCCTCTAGAGATGTCAACTCCTCAAGTTTCGCCACTCTTCCAGCTTTGGTAACCACGAACACCTCGGCGTATGCTGGTTTGTCCTTAAGAACTTCTTTCAAGTCCATCTCGCTCACCAATTTTAAAGGTTTGATAGCAATATATATGCCTATTCATTTACAACAGTAGTATCTTCTTGTGCGTTTAGGCATATTCATGTTTTTAAATTGGAAAAGTTTTTGAAGTTCAGAGAGGATTTTTCTTTGATGAACCTTGAAGGTTAACGTAGTGGCTCTTTACGGGTCGAAGGAGAGGCATATAGGCAAGCCCATTCCTACTGAAAAGCTGGACGAAGTTAGGAAGCGATTTCATCAGGCCGTAAGGGATTGTTTCGTCATATCAGAAAGGAAGGTAGATGAGGAGAAGTTCTTAGAGTCCATGAAGGAGACGGTTGCTCGCAGGCTAGTGCATGAGGTTGGTGACTACTATTACAGGATTCTGATAGTCAGGGGAATTGAAGTTGATAAGGTGAGGGAGTTCTTCGTTCCGTACGAGTTCTTGGCTAAATTTAAGGAGCCCGTTTTCAGCATTTTGCTGATAAACGAGTCGAAGGAGGAAATGTTCATCGCTGGTTGCTATATTCCGTCCTTTAACGAGATTATCGACCCAATAAGTGGCGGACACTGGTTATTCAAAGATTTATAGTGAGGGGTAAAAACGGGAGATGTAGTTTACACGATTGGCTACGGCGGCAGAAAGCCCGAGGAGCTAGTCAAGATTCTGAAGGAACACGGCGTAGATTTGGTTGTCGATGTTAGGCGTAAGCCCAAGGGCTATTTGACCGTCTATTCCTATCCGCAGATTAAGAGTTGGTTGGCGAAGCATGGTATAGACTACTTGCATGAGGCTAGGCTTGGGAATCCCTATGAGACGGTTGAGGAGTACGAGGCTGATGCCGAGAACCTGCTCGGCAAGCTGGATTTGATGGGTATGTTGAAGGAGTGGGGCTATCCGGAGAGGACTATCGCCCTACTGTGTGCGGAGAAGAATCCCGAAAGGTGTCATCGAAGGGTGATAGCGGATTGGCTAGCGAAGCTGGGTGTTAAAATCGCCCACTTGTCAAGCGGGTTTGTAGGAATTAAAGTTGGAACTCCTTGGCCGTCTAAGAGGTTTAAAATGCCACCTTTCTCCTCTAGGTGAGGAAAATGACGAGGTATAATGTGATTGTTTTTAATTCTAGGGATGAGTTGAAGGTTGCAACAGCAATTGAGGATTTAACTAAGGAATACAAGGGGCGAGAAGAGTTCGTTTCTTCAGATGAGTTTCTGAACGATTTAATTAAAAGGCTTGAGGAGAAGGGCATTCCGAACATAGTGTTTTTCGGTTTGGAGGCTTCGAGCATAGAAGAGGCAAACAGAATAGTCGGCGAGCAACTTTCAGTAAGGAGTGACTGGAGAAACAAGCTAAAATTGGGTTTAGAAGAAACATATTCGTGGCAAGTTTTCCCAGTAGTGGAAAGGGAAATCGATTTTGCGGTCAAGAATCTAAGAGAAAGACACTGGCTGTTTGGAGATTTGGTGTCTAAGTGATTCAAGATTCTCTATTTTGCCAACTCCTTTACGAGCTTTTCAATTTGTTCTTCTTTTAAGTACATACGCAGTATTTTTAAGGCGAGGATAATTTCTTCTTCTGTTTTTGCTTCTTGGAAAAAGTTGTAGTTGTTTAGTGCTTCAATAATTGATTCGTTAATGTATGTTTCTATTTTAAGCGGGTCTGGATTTTCGATTAGGCGTTTTGCAAGGTGTCCTCTGAAGAATAAATCAAAGGGAAGCATTAAATAGAATTTTTCTCCTTCTTGCCTGAAAACTCCAAGTTTCGCCAATTTCTTCATCATAATCTCAACTTTGGACTTCATTTGTCTCACTTTTAGTAAGGAACAATAATTGCTCCTATCGGTTCGAAGTTGGGCGGGTCCCCTTCCAGCTTTTCTATTCGGACTGTGTATCCGCTTTTTGTTCCAAAAGGCTCAGCAAGGATTAGTGCGGGTTCGTCTTTGTGTATATAGAATGTTGCCAGTTCTTTTCCGACGTTAGTTATCAAGTATTTTCCAGTACAACCTTTGTTCTTGAATCCTCCTATCAACATCCAATATTTCTCCCTCGGCTTTAATGTTTGGGTGCTGTTGGTTCTTTTGATCTCAACACCCCAATCCTTAAAAGAGTAGCAGAGCGTGCCGTAACAACCTTCAGGTAGTTTCTCCTCTACTGGATAAAAACGCAAGGCAGCATTTACCAAGTCTTTCCATTTTTGGCTGTTGAAGATGAGGTATTCTGGAGTGTAAGCATATGGAGGTTTGATTGGTATTGCTCTCATCCTTTTTATTGCCTCTTTGGCTGAGTTTAACGCCGATTTTAGATTCCAGAGTTCGTTGTCTATTTTGGCTAGCTTTTTGGCTCTTTCAGCCAAGGCTTTTTCCAATTCTTCCTTCACAATTTCCCTAATTTTCTCTTCGAGTTTAACTTTTCTTTTAAAAATCATCTTATTTCATCCTCTTTTGGTTCCCATTCTGAGCAAGCGATAACTTTTCCTTCTTCATCCCATTCAATAAAGGCGATGCTGTTGGTTCCTTCAAATTCGCAGTAGTCTACTATGTCATAGTAGTGCTTGCATGACTTACAACATTCTATCCACTCTACGTTATCACAGTCTATACAATAGCAAGTATTTTCAAGTCCGCAGGCTTGACATTCACTCTTATCTTTTATTTTACCTATAGGCATTTTAAATTACCTCTTCTAGTTTTTGTTGCCATATTTCTTCAGCTTTGCCCATGAAGATGTGAGCGAATTCTTGGAAGGTTCTTCCGATTATTCCGACTGTGGTGGCGTCTATTTGCCTTACTTTTTTGTTGTAGCTGAAGAATTTGTGTCCACATATGGTGCATTCGTTTGGTCTGTCTGGAGCGAAGATAAACTCATCTTTTTCTGGAGCGAGGAGGGCTTCGCATTTTGGACATTTTATTCGCCAAGGAGATTTGGTTTCTTCGGGGCGTACAAGTTTTACTGGCTTCCCAAGTTTTAGTGTCTTTTTTTCCTTCTCTGCCATTTCATTTGCAACTTCTTCGGCTAAAAGCCGCAATTTCTCTTCAGGCTTGACAAAAGCAACAAGCTCTAGTATTCTAGTTACGATTTCCAAGAGCATTCCTTTTTCGTCCAGCCAGCTAACTTCTGCTTTCTTCATTTTGCTCTTCTCCTTCAATTAGTTGTTTTAGCCTTTTAATTAAACAAGATTGGTGATACATTCCAACGACATATTGGTGCCCCGCACTATCTATGAGTACTCCAGCGGGAGGGTCGCTCCAATCAGACTTTATTTCTTTCCCACATATCCTACACTTCCACTTCAAAATTCATTCCTCCAAATTATTCTTAGTCTTTATGAAGTTTAATGAAGAGTATAATGGGGAAGATTCTATGTCAGGAGTGCATATGATTAGTTGATGTATTTTGTCTTCGTGGTAGACGAGGAATATTGTTACAAAGCCTTCCTTTTTCCCCAAATATTCTTCTTTGCCTATTGGACATCCGTCGCTGAGTTTCCATCCGCAGGCTCCATAGGTCATGGTTACTGGGTTTTCTTCGGTCGGTAAGTCGCAGATTAGTTCGCCGACTTCTGTTTTAAGTACTGGACATTTATATGTTATTAGTGAGCCGTCAATTTCAGAAACCTTATGTTTAAACCCGACAAGCTCTATTTTTGGTTTATATCCTGACTTACTCAAAATTTCATTCCTCCAAGACAACCTTTTTAGTTTTTATGTTTAGGCATATTTATGTTTTAGGATATACAGTCCTGTTGTCGAGTGGATAAAGTAGCAAATATCTCCGAAGCAGTAGTCTGTTCTGCATATGTTGTACTTATCGCATTCGTCCAGCTAAACTCGTTCGTAGCCCACTTTTTTCCAGTATTCTGTTTCCCAGAATTTTTCTGAGCCACAGGCTCCGTTCTCTTCTCCGATTAGGATTATGTATGGGACTTTTTGGTTGAAGATTTGTATGTCCAGTTCTTCTTGGTATGGCAACCAGCTCGCTATCACCATTATTGGCTTGTATTTTTTGATGGCTGATACTGCGTCGATTATTTCCACGTGATTTCTGGGAGTTATCTTCCATTCTCCGCTGTCTGTTGCTACGATGTTTACGCCGTAACTTCTTAGCCAGTAGCTGAGCATTCCGTCCCCAGCGGCAACCTCCAACACCAGCTTGTTGCCTACTCTTTTCTTGATTTCGTTTGCGAGGCATTCGATGTACTCCTTGTTCCAGAACTGGTAGATGTAGTTTTCATGGGCGAAAAGAAAAATTACATTTTTATATGCTTTGAAGACCGCTTCCACGGTATCGTAGCTAGGTAATTTTTCGTAGTAGAGTACATCTTTAAGCGTTGGGACATCTTGGAAGAGCCAATGGGGCAAGGTTCTTCAAAAAGATTAAAGAGGGGATTCGGTAAAGGTTTTTGGTGGAATGTCTCACTGGTTGTTTGAAGATATAGGTAAAGGCAGGGTTTCTGTCGTTCCGCTAGTTCAGCCTGACGGCTCCATCATAGATAGGGAAACCAAGGATTGGCTTGAAAGGGAGCTTGAAGGGAAGGTTGAATTGCTCGTCGATTGTATGTTGTGGGTTAAGAAGGCTGATGAGAAGTACGGTGCGGATGCGAAGGCGAGTTTCTGGGTTGATGATTATCAAGTGGAGGTTTGGAGGGAAGGTGAGAAGTTCGTCATAGTTGTTTCTTCTCCACCTTCGGAAATTCCGTTAGCTCTGGTTTCAGCAAAGCCGTTTGCGACTGTTTC
>Ga0190310_1000179_pt1 | contig 23367 bp, 18 predicted proteins | sample 48700778_MG_FD_165059 | JGI IMG/M metagenome (GOLD analysis project Ga0190310, IMG submission 165059) | Hydrothermal vent sediment bacterial communities from Southern Trench, Guaymas Basin, Mexico - 4870-07-7-8_MG | ecosystem: Environmental > Aquatic > Marine > Hydrothermal vents > Sediment ... | reverse complement strand
TCATCGACAGCAGAGATCACCCCCACTCTAGTGAGTAAGTATCTAGTACCACTAGACTCTATGAGAGCCCTGTACAATTCTTTAATAGAGAAAGAGGTGATTGAAAGGTATGACGGAGAGGCTATGTATATTAAAGCCTCTGGTGGCGAGATGAGCAGTGGAGCGAGACCTTTTCGAATACCTCTATCATCCAGTAATACAAGTTTCCATTTCTTTAGCGCAGTGTACAGCGGAGATATATACGAGAACTTATCAGATAGCGGGGTTACTACGAGCCTACTAGAATCAGCTCTACTATTATAATCCTTAAGTATCTCTAATGCACTCTTTAAATTAATAATAAAACCATAATTTTCGATTTCCTTAATGAATTTATTATCTTCACCTGTGTATATTACACGCGATATACCCATTCTCTTTAGTAGTATTATAGTCTCCTCGTCCATTAACCTCCTTGGAATTATGGGAATTTTAGCATAGCAGGCATATGCTGCTGTTAATAGTGCGTCACTCATATTCTCAACAACTATAGTGGTATCTCCTATCTTGTGGTATAGATCACGTGATATTTTCAGTAACTCCTTGGTCAATTGTCCATGATCATGTTCTCTAAGATCAATAACCTCTCCATAGTGTAGTACACTATAATTATTTATCACTGGCATGACGATAATGTTTTGACTAATTGTTGCTAACCATGTACTTAGTATGTATGCATCTCTATTCTTTACAAATAGTATTAATATTCTCTGGTAGGGGGTGTTAGATGGTGTACTCGTTACATGGAGTGAGGAGAGTGTTATAGAGATCACTAGTAATAATATCACAGTGGTTCTCATTTTAACATCGATTTCCATTTTCATGAAATATCTTAAATATCTTTCCACATGTGATCTGGTATTACTGATAGTAATAATATCCAGAGGTTTATACTTATAAGTCTTTCTAAAAGATTTATATATCCTAAGCTAATCCCTATCCTCCAAGAGGTGAATATATATGGAGGAAGGGGAGGAAGTTCCGGTAAAGGCGTTTACGCTAAAGGCTATAGTCGTAGGAGTCCTAGGCTGTCTAGCACTAGTCGCTGCTGATGTAATTCTAGGCCCTCTTACAGGCTTTGTAGCAACTGCTGAAGTAAGCGTCATGACTGTTGTTATAGTAGCACTCATACAAATGTTCCTGAGATTTAGAGCTAGCTATGCAGAGTATGCAGTGATATATGCTATGGTCTACGGAGCGGCTGCATCCTATACTGGTTGGAGAACCTATGCTACATGCCTCATGCAATATGCAACAGGTTATCCTTGGTTAACAGAGGAGTACAAGAAGTTTATCCCCAGCTACTTCAAGATATTACCAAAGGAATTCTTCGACATGGCGATGGAAGGTGGTCATCCTGCACCATTTGGACAGTTAATAGGAGTGACTATACTGGGTACAGTAATTACCATGTTCTTCGGCCTCCTAGGCATGTTCGCTCTAGCACCCTTCAGGAGGCAGATAGTGGAAGTTGAGAGACTGCCCTATCCAGCTACTACAGCAGCATTCACTGCAGTCTCTCTTGCTATGGAACCACCACCTAAGGAGGAGAGAGTCCCCATATTGGGTTCTAGGAGGAACTGGTTACTACTAGGCCTAATTATAGGCATCGTCCTAACGATATTCGGACCTGGATACCTAATCTCTGAGGCATTTCCCGGAGCACCTACAATACCCGAAGCCATAGGAGATAGAGCAGATGAACCGGGGAGTCTATGGCATATACTACCAGGAGCATCTATAGGGTTAGATATGCATGCATTCTTCCCCTGGTCATTCTTCTGCTACTTCTGGCCCATGGATGCACTATTAACTGTGACCTTAGTGACGCTACTAGTGAACTTCTTGGTAGTACCGTACATGGTACAAGCTAAGCTTATAGAATTCGATCCCACTATGCCAGTAGGAGATCTATACTTTTCAGCCTGGTACACGGGAGATTACAAACTACATGTACTTGGATCAGCCCTATTGATAGGGGGAGTCTTAGGTGGTTACATAGCTGCATGGAGGTACATACTACAGAGCTTTAAGGAGAAGGAGAGAGAGCCTGGTTTCATCTCTCCACAGCTACAGTGGATTCTTGCTATAATAGCTGTCATAGCACTCACAGCCTTTATGGTATCCTTAGGTGCTCCTGTGGGTCCCGCACTTCTCTCATCACTGTTCCTACTATTCATATACCAGATGTGGGGTATAAGAGGACTAGGTATATGTAACCTACAATACACATGGGTAGCTCACGCCTTTGCACCAGTAGGCTATATTTCCACCTATACGGGAATGTTGTATACAGGCGAGCTCAGTCCAGCACTAGCTGGCTTCGTAGTGGGAACATGTCACTATGCCGATTATGGTGATATTGTACCCTCAGCCTTCTTCGAGTCCTCTAGATTCGCCTTCCTAGGGAGAGTGAAGAATATTGGTACTATTGTGGTAGCTATAGTGATAGGACTAGTGATAGGGGGTATCTTTGGTTCTATATATGAGCAACACCTAGGCTTTGGATTTGGAGTAACACATAGACTTGCTGACGATACCGCTGAGGTCTTCTACTCTCCAGGTATTAGACCTCACTATCTATTGAGGTTCTACAGGTATGGGTTTACATTCTATGGAGTTAAAGATGCTGCACTAGCACTATATTGTGCACTCATAGGAATAGGCGCTCTACTACCGATACTAGCAACTCGTATTGTAATGCCGATTAACCCTATAGCCGCTGGTCTAGCCATATTAGAATGCATTGGAGCAAATCTAGACTGGGGATATCAAGCTTTAGTGTACCTAGTGATCAAATGGCTAATACTGAGAATAGGAGGTACTAAGCTAGATGAACAGGTAGCTAGACCATTCTTCGCCGGTGCTGCTGCAGGAGGACTGCTAGGCACTGTGATCAGTGGTGTGTATGTTGCGTACAAGGCATTCTATGGAGTTTAAACTATTTATATCCTTTTTCATATCCATCTGACTAGGGTAATAGTATGGGAGAGGAGTTGAAAGAAGGCTTTACATATAGGACTGTAGTAGCAATACTATTTTCAGCTTTTATCATGATGCCTTCACTCCTCTGGGTATACCTAACTACAGGCCAGGCTATAGGAGGGATTGCTGCGGCATACGCTACTATGCTCATTTTTGGAGAACTAGGACTGTTATTCTTAAGTCCCCTAACAGTACATGAACTCGTCACTATAAGATGGGGAGCTTCAATGGCAGCCACCTACGGTGCTGGCCTACTGTTCAACATATATTTTCGAAAATCTCCTATAGCAAAGCAGTACGGTGTAGCGGACAAGATACCACTATGGGTCGTTCCTCCTGAAACTAGTGAGGCATTTGTAGAGAGAATAATATGGCATCCTGACTGGATATTACCTCTAACAATAGGCTACACTGCCACTATAATATCATTAATAAGTGCTATTTCACTATCCCTCATAGCCAGAGAACTTTTCATTGAAGTTGAAAGTCTTCCCTTTCCTACAGGTGCTGTAGCAGCGGAGATAGCGGAATCGTTAAGTGGACTTAGACCAGAAAAGTATAAGATATTCGCTGTATCTACACTCCTTTCTGCTCTAATCGAGATGCCTAGAACTCTGATACCAGCGGTAACATTAATACTCTTCGGAACATCTGTTGTATTAGTTCCTCCAATACATTACGACTTGACTAATGTTATAGAGTGGCTATTACCAGGGTCTACTACTGGTATTACCACTAATATAATGATATTAGCACTAGGTCTCATACTTCCAGAACAGGTTATACTTTGGTCACTTATATCCTCGCTGACAACTTATCTAGTACTTCCACCGTTACTTCTCTCGTTCGGAGTGAATTATCCCTACACTAAGGGCATGCCTATGCTCGTCCCAGGAACTCTAGAAGGGGCCTGGTATAAACCTATGTTACGCTTCTGGTTGAGCTATGGAGTTGGTTTTATATTTGCCGCTGCTATCTTACCATTTATACTTAACCTGAGACAGACAGCCACTGCAGTAAGAACTTTCTTTTCGCTTAGTGGAAGCAGAGCTAGGAGGCTGGGACTACTATCCGGTAAAACTACATTGCTACTGTTCCTAGTACCACAAGTTATAGCGTCTATACTTGCATACCTACTCACTCCACTAGGTCTTCCATTTCTTTTAGCCATTTTAACCATAAACTTTGGTCTGACAATATTTGATACTATAGTCTCTGGCAGGTCTGTTGGTCTCACGGGTGGTGCTACTACAATTCCCTATGCAAACTATGCACTACTGATGGCTACAACCAGTCCTGAGCAGATAGAGGTCTGGTTCAATCCATTCTTGATCAATCCAGGTGTAACAGCAGCCGATATATGTATAGGTTACAAGGCTGCACAACTCACTAATACAAAGCCTCTCAGCATTGTAAAAGCACACCTCATGGGAATCTTTTCCACACAGCTGGTAGGACTTCTCATAGCCTCATTACTATGGCATCTCTACGATGTTCCATCAAGATTATTACCGGCACCATCCTTTCCTGTGGATACTATAATTAGATGTCTATTCATAACAAGACAATTTGGAGAGTACTTAAAGTGGCCTCAAATACTCACTACATTTACCATAGGGTCGATATTTTTAATAATACCAAGATTCATTAGAACCCTCTCACCTGTTATTGGTTTACCAGCACTCTTCGGTATAATTTGGGGATTCATGGATATGCCCAGTAATATAATTGGCGTATTCCTAGGTTATATCATTAAAAAGATCATAGAGCGTAAGATGGGGATTGAATGGTGTAGAAGTTATATAGTGACTGTAGCAGCTGGATTGTGGGCTGGTGCGAGTATGATCATAAGCCTATCCACAGCACTAATGTTCGTGAGGGAATCGATACTTGCAGTACTTTACTAAAGGTAATAATGGAACAATTTTTATACCAGATGTTATATGTTCTATAAAAGCGAGGAGATGGGAATGATGAAACTAATAGTGAAGGTAGTGACTTATATCCTCTTATTAGTAATAGTGATAAGTATACCAGAAACTTGTATTGCCCTTTCTAAGCCATCACAAGTATTGAAGATAGCTCCTGATGATATTCTAGAGCATGTAAGAGTACTATCTAAATTTAAATCCAGAGTTAGTGGGTATGAGGATTGTATTACCGCTTCAAGGTATATTGAGAAGTTACTTAGGGATTATGGTTATACTGTAGTAAGACATTCATTTAATGTAACAGTACCTGTTGATCATGGATCCTCTGTAGTCTTCGATATCTCAGGACGGGAAAAAATTGTGAAGGCATACGCTCTAGCCCCTAACTCTGTAGAGACATGCTATACTGAGGGTACTAGTGGAGATGTCGTATACGTAGAGTTCAAGTATGGTGATCTAAGAGACTTCTCAGGTCTCGACGTGAAAAATAAACTTGTAATTATGGATTTCGACAGTGGTTCTTTATGGAGATGGGCTGCATACCTCGGAGCGCGTGGTGTAATATTTATTATTAGAGAAAACTCAAAATATGAGTTAAAGGAGGATATAATCAAGAGATTTTGGATACCCATTGACTTCCCACGAGTAGCTGTATATTTCAAAGATATAGCAGACATATTGGACTTTATTAGAGATGGTAAAGTTAGGGCTACTTTAAGTGTTGGAATGAAATATGAGAAAAGAGTATCCTACAATATTATCGGCATCATAAATGGTACAGATCCTAGGCTAGCCGATGAGTTCATAGGTTTGATAACAAACTATGATAGCTGGTCTATAATACCTAGCATAGCTCCGGGTGGTGAAGATGCTCTCTCGACAGCCATACTGCTTGAGATCGCTAAGAGAATACCAGCTATGAAGCCCCGAAGAAGTGTTATGGTAGCCTTCTTCTCTGGATATTATCAAGCTCTAGCTGGAGCTAGACACTTTGTATATGATTCTATAGCAAAGGGCTTCTTGCTTGATGTTCTGAATAAAATGAGGGTAGTACTAGAGGTTAGAGCCTCTGCTTACTCTCCTTTAATATCCATCTACGACAAGGGAAACTTCCATTACGACTACCCGGTACTCTATGAGAGCGATATAATACACTTAGTAACAGAGGAGGAAGGAGTTAATCTAAAGCGCGTAGTAGATAAAGCTATAAGAGACCTGAGCAATGGTAAGTATACACTATACTTTTACGAGTTTAATCCCTCTCATACAGTACTCGAGGATCCCCGCTACTTCAATTTTGAGATTTTCAGCCTTTTAAGGATACCGTCAATAGCTATAGCACAAGCTTCCTTCAGTCCCTACAGAAAAACTCCTAGTGATGTAATAGAGGAGACTCCTGAGCAACTCTTTAATATACAATTGATAGCCTCAACTTATGCTACTGCCGTTAAGTACCTAGTTGTAGAGTATGAAAGTCCTCTCTTCAAGTCTCATGACTTTAAACTTCAGAATATAAAGGTTCTGGCAGGCAGGACTGTGGAGTATAATGAGACCTCTGGAACTTATGAACCACTTGGAGATTGCCTTGTTGTCGTGTTCTACTTCTGGTATAGACCTACATATGGTCAAGTAGTATTCTTAGGGCCATTTGTAAGACATTATATAATAGAGAAGACGGATAGTGAGGGGAATTTCAAGATTCCCATGGTTATCCCGGATGAACTGTATTCGACCTTGGCTTTTAAGGATTATCCAGAAGAGGGGCCTATAGAATACGCTATTGATTTTCCCTTTACTGGATCCACTGGAGTGAGGATAGGTAGAGAAGTGGAAACTATGGTACGTATAGCACTCTTTAAAACTGGATCGATCGTCCTTTTCGATATCCTAGATCCGAGCACGGCTTCTCCTCTAGATCCAGAGCGTGCATGGAACACTTACATAGTTGATCATAGTTCACAAAACTATGCAAGACACTTCGGTAGTGATGTTGAAATTATTGGATACATATATCATCCGAAGTACTGGGGAGGAGTTATACAGTTGTTCGTAAATCCTGATCTCTCCGAGACCCCTAGATTCGATATATTGACCCCCCTAGGTGGTCTTATGTGGTACTCCCTGATACTCACTAACAAGAATAGAGGTCTATATGTAGAGCCTGGTGAACAACTAATTATACCGTTTACCATACTCCGGATCTACGAGGACTATTCATTAATAAATAGTATGAGGTTTAAAGAGGCTAAGAGAACTCATTTATTTACAGAGATTGTAGAAGAGCTCCTATCAGTCTCTTCAATGTACTGGTCGAAATGTAAGGAGGCCTTAGATAAGAAAGATTACTATCAAGCCAGAGGTCAAGCTATAATGGCGTGGTTAGCCGAGAGAAACGCGTACATTAATCTCAGGAGTCTAACGTTGGATGCCTCCTATAGCACCGTGTTCTTCTTACTGCTATCTATACCATTCTCATTTCTCATGGAAAGATTGATCTTCAACTACGAAGACCTTAAAAAGAGAATTGAGGCTATTGCATTAATAATGCTTCTAGTAATGACTTTCATGTACTTAAACCATCCGGGATTTTCTCTAGTATCTAACATACCCCTAATAGCCATAGCCTTTCTGATGATAGTATTAACGATATTTCCCTTGACTATAATACTTAATCATGCTATTGGTGCTATAAAAGAACTCAGAGTTCGCTTCATAGGTAAGCACTTCCTCGAAATGGATAAGCTTAGTGCACTAGTATTAGCCACATCACTTGGTATTAGAAATCTCAGAAGAAGGTATATAAGAACCATTTTAGTGCTGATCTCAGTCATAGTAGCTACTACAGCATTTGTATCTATGATCAGCATCTCAGCTAGTAAACGAGTATCTGCAGTAGATACATATACTATGAATAAAGCCTATGAAGGAATCTTGATAAGACAACTCCTACCTGGTAGTCCACTACCACCACTACTTGCTGAACAGCTTAAGACCATATATGGTGAACACGTGGTAGAAGTGATACCAGTATACATATTCTATCCCTCAGGAGAGAAAGTAATGCTCGCACAGCGTAAGGGCTTAATAATAGGTCCGACAGCTATAGTAGGACTTCATCCACTAGATTTCAAAGTACTACCAGTCTTTAAAGAAAGGGCTATTAGGGAAGCTATCTTCATGGGTGGGTCTAGAGAGTTCCTAAGTCCCGACGAAAGGGCATGTATTATTCCAGAAAATATAGCTAAGGAATTGGGAATTGAAATAGGTGATGAACTAACGATACTGGGGATGAGGCTAAAGGTTGTGGGGATATTTAGAGACGGAGCATCCCGAGCCTACTTAAGTTACCTAGATCTAGATAGATTTCCATTTACAGCGTTCTCAAGAGAGGAAGAAATGACAGGAAGGCTAGCTATCCGAAGCCTAACACCAGAGGATCCAAGTCAGGTGATATTTGTACCTACAGAAGTAGCTAAGATGATAGGAGGAAATGTTTACGCTATTAGAATAATACCCAAAAATCCAGATGTTGTAATGAAGATGGCTCGTGAGATAGCTACTGTTTTCAACTATCGAGTTTACTGTTCTGTAAGAGAGGGGAGAAAGTATAAGGTGCTACAATTAGCTACAGTAACAGTGCAACAGGTAATGGGACAGGAGGCTATCATACCAGCAGTAATACTACTATCGACTATACTCAGTTCAATACTCGGAGCTGTACACGAGAGAAGAAGGGAAATAGGCATTCTAAGTTCCATAGGCCTCTCTCCTATACAAGTAGCCGGAATGTTCCTAGCAGAGTTTACAGTACTCTCAGTAGCTGGTGCTTTCCTAGGATACATGGCCGGTATAACCCTACCAGGAATCATAGGTGGTCTGTCCGTAAACGCAGGTTCTGTATGGGTTGCTGTTGCTGTCGCTCTCGCAATACTGGTAACCCTACTTGCAACAGCATACCCCGTGAGGTATGCATCTAGATTAGTCACACCATCTCTAGAGAGGAAGTGGAGACTGGAAACCGTGTCTACACGGAGAGGCGATACTTTCATCATAAGGATACCCTTCGTGATAAAACACGAGGAAGTCGATGGTGCACTACTGTACATCAAAGAATATCTGGATATATACAGGGGAGAGGAAGGCCCATTCACAATAGATGAAATGGAATACTACGAGAAGAGCATACCCGATGGTAAAGTGAGGACACTCAGAATGAAGATGAGAGTTAAGCCTTTTGATTGGGGGGTGGTTATGGATAGTAGGTTAGATGTGAAGACGGTTAAGGGTAGTAGTACGTGGGTACTCACTATTAACAGGCTCAGTGGTGCTGAACACGTATGGCTTAGGGGTGTAAGGAAGTTAACTGATGTCATCAGAAAACAACTTCTCATGTGGAGAGGACTTAAACCAGCAGAGAGAGAGGAATACGTAAAAAGAGCTTATAGCCTATAATGTAGAGTCCTATAGCACTAGTCTTTCCCCTGGCTTTAGTATTCTTACTTCCACCTCTGGAGCATACTTTTTGACAAGCTCCTGAAACTCTTTAGGATCTCTAGTTATGACTGGAAATGTATTGTAGTGCATTGGAACGGCGATCTTAGGTTTTATTAGTGAGATTAGTCTAGCGGCTTGAAGAGGATCCATAGTATACACGCTTCCTATAGGTACTATTGCTACATCCACTCCATACATCTCTGCATACTGCCCTATATCAGACAGGAAGCCCGTATCACCAGCATGGTATATAGAAATAGCTGATCCTATTACTATAAAGCCGAGAGGAGTTCCATAGGGCGAGGAATGTAGTGCTGGAGTAGCTACAATCTTTAATCCTTCGACCTCTACCACCCCTCCTACATTTACTCCCAGAGTCCTCTTAACACCCTTTTCTTCAGCGAGACACGTCAGTTCGTATACTGAGACCAATACTGCTCCTGTTCTCTTACAAATTTCAATAGCATCTCCTAAGTGATCGTGATGAGCATGGGTCACTAGTACTATGTCCACTTTCTCTAGATCACTGGGTCTCACTGGCGACTTTGGATTATCCTTTAGCCATGGATCTATGATTACATACTTCCCATCTATACAAAGAGAGAAAGCTGCATGACCAAGCCATACTAGGTAATCCAATTTTATCACCGCATATCTACAATCCTAAATGCTAAAAAATGTTCGTATATGAAAAATGGAAGATAGAGTATGTTATTGTTCTGCTTTTCTCCTGAGCTCGTCGAGTGCTCTTAACCTCTTGACTATGTTAGGATGTGTTGAGAAGATTTCTACTATTCTATCGGTTAGAGTTAGTTCCCTTCTCTTAATCTTCTCTACTAGTGCTAGTTCTCTTCTACTAATAATTCCAGGAGCTGTGGGTATACTAGTTATCGTTTCCACATCTTCTACTGCCTTATCAGGATCTGTTATAAAGAGAGCTTTGAAGCTACTGAATGAACTTACGTTTAGTCCCCGTGCGGTCAATCTAGCAGTTCCATTTACTAGCTTGGCAAGAGCTACTTGAAGTTTAAGTGCACCATCCTCTACTACACTAGCACTGTGCATATCTGCATAGTACTCTCTGAGCCTACTTAGTCCTAGTACTAGCAAGTTTAGTATCCATGCTCCTATCATAGCTATAATACCTATTAAGAGTGCTATACCTGATCTCTCCTCCCTTCTCGTGTAGTACATGCCGGACCAGAGTAGAGATCTTCCTATGATATAGAGAAGTGCTGGGAGGAGTGATGCTAACATCATTACGTGCATGTCTTTATGAACAAGATGCCCTATTTCGTGTCCTATTACCGCCTCTATCTCTTCTCTATCTAGTGTATTAAGTAATCCTTCTGTTACCGCTACTCTATTACCCGTTAATGGAGATCCGTATGCAAATGCATTCGGAATAGGTATTTTTGCTATCATAACCTTAGGCTTTTTGAGACCGCTCCTTACCGAGAGCCTCTCTACAATTTCGTGAAGCCAAGAGTATCTTATAGGATCCGCTTCTTCTACTCGGTATATAGCATCGATAATATATGGTGCTATTAACCATTGTATGAGGTTAAGACCTACCACTAATGGTATTAGAATGGATAGTCTTAATGTTCCGATAAAACTAAGTACTATAGCTAAAAGTACTGTTGATACGGTTATAATTAGCGCAGTTGTTCCTATCATACCAAGGTACAACTTTGCGAATCCCATAGTATCACCTTTTATTTAGGTCTATGAGGGCCAATATAAATTTAGCTTCAGTTAGTAGATGTCAACAGCATGTCTTCGATAGATAGGCCAAGAGTGGCCTACTTATTTTTACTCTCTTCTCTCTTTCACTTATAGTAGATGCTCTCTAGGACTGCATTATCAACCCCATAATAGGAGCATGTAGTAGTACTGAGAGAAGGTAACATATTATTGCAGAGATTATTGAGTACTTCAATTCTACTTTAGCACTACTGTTGAACATAGCGGTAAGAACTACTATATTCCATAGGATAAGGAAAAGCCCTACTGCTGAGATACACTGAGCGGTTACTGGATCCCTTATCTCCATGGCTTTCGATAGTGCATACTTAACCATTATATCCATCTCTACTCCCTTCACTCCCTTTGGTAGTGCTACCACTATGTTACCTACTCTACTAAAGAAGAATGAAGTTGATGCTAGCTTAAGCGCCTCCTCTACCACTTTAATCATTTGAACGTACATAGATGCTACAGCTAAAGAAGAAGAGTACCCCCCGAATAACTTAACTAGAATAAGGGAAAGAACATACGTCAGAGCCCATAAGAGCATGAACGATAATACTTGATAAAGGGAGTATGCTGAGAGAGGAGGAGTATAAGTATTAACATAACTGTGTGATTTGATCAATTCTGACAGCTCTATACTTCTATTGACCATTTTCACGAGAAAAACTCCCCGAATCTCTTCAACTGAAGGTGTAGTCGAAAAGTTGCCTTCGAGTGGGAGTATTGAGAGCTTAGAGTATACTACAGGTCTTACTAGTACATGGAGTAATACTACAAAGGAGAGTACTATTACCGGACCTATGGGATCTGGTGAGATACCTATCTCTTCAAATACTCTGAAGGGAGTCAGTAGACATAATAGTACACGTTTAACACCCATCTTTATTAAAGTTAATATTCTCGCGCCAGTCTTAAGGTATATTATTTCCTCATCCATACCCAACCCTCATTTAAGCTACTCCAAGATATTCAAGTATTTGACATGTTTTACATATATCTTGTGAGCTTGGTTCACCACATCTTATGCACAAGTTCATACTCCTACTAGGTCTATTGATATTTGAGCTAAGTTTATCTCTTAGTAGTATTAGCCTCCTTTTAGTACCTGGGTTTAGAAGTTCTATCCTATTTAGCCATCTTCTGAGTACTCTTCTCTCGTTAAAGAATAGATATGGACAATCTACTAGTGGAATGTTGAAGTGTCGAATGTGCGCATATGTAGCTATCTCCTTTTCCGTACAGTAGTATAGGGGTTTTAGTCTGGGAACAAATTTCTCGTGTTTAATAGTAGTAATAGGTCCACCTCTAGTGAGTTTATCCATACTATTTTTGAGTATATTCATTAAAATGGACTGGGCCTCGTCATCAAAGTTATGTCCTGTTGCTAAATAATCCACTTTTAACTCTCTTGCTACCTTGTTTAATAGATACCTCCTAAGCACTCCGCATATTGTACACGGTTTATACATAAACCCCTTTCTAAGTGATAACTTTACCATATCATCTAAAGTGGCTCCAAAGAACTCCTTAAAACTCACGATATTGATATCCAGGTCTAAGCTTTGTGAAAGTTCGACTAGTTTTTTCAACTTAACATTCCTAAAACCCTCAATACCTTCATCTACTGCTATTGCCATTAGATCTAAGGAATACTCCTCTTTTAGCAAGTAAAGTACATATAGACATACAGTACTATCTTTCCCCCCAGAGGCAGCTACTGCTATCTTTACACTCCTTTCTTGAGAGGCTAACATTTCGAGGACTGCCCTTACGTAATCTAATATTCTACTCTCTAGGTGTTGCTCACAGAGGTATATCTGTTCTTCGCGTATAAGTATCACAGCTCTACTGTCACAGAGAGAACAAGTACTGTTCATGCTCTTACTCTTCCCCCCGAGACTACAGGATACAGTATTAGTATATCACCATCTCTTAGTATATCCTTCTCGGTTATTATGTTTCCATTCCTCGTAATTATATACTCTATGGGATTGCATCCGAGAGAGATTAAAAGCTCTTCAGCTACTATCTCTCTGGGTACTTTCACCTCTCCCAGATCTCTATCGACTATCTTTACTCTTACCTTAATTTTCCTCCCCTCTCATACTTCAAAACCTTCCTTTTAAGCCTACAATAAGCACATTCCCCCAGAGAAGAGGGGAAGCCACAAGTTTTACATGTCCCTATTTCATCTTCCCTGTACACCTTCAATAGATGTCTTATTCTTTTCACAAAATTCCTGTATATCGATAGCTTGGTATTTGGGTGTCTAGACTCTAGCTCATTAAGTAGTTTCTTTAGGTCTAGGCTTAAAGCTCCACTAGCGTAAGGACACTTATGCTCTACAAATTCTAGTTCTTTTATCCTTGCATAGAGTAATATGTCCTCTTCCGGTGATTCGAATAAAGGCCTTATTCTTATGATTAGTCTAGGGTGGAGAGGTGAGTAGACTATTGGATACAACTTATAGAGCTGTCTCATATCTCCGCTCATGAGACATTGTAATAGTATTTGATCAGCATCGTCTAGTGTGTGTCCTGTCGCTAGTTTGTCAGCTCCTATCTCATACGCTATCCTGTTAAACCAATATCTTTTAATGATACCACAGATAGAGCACAGCTTTCTACTTAATCCCTTCATAGTTGCTATCTTATCTAAACTCATACCCTCCTCTTTCATATTAACGATATTAAGCTCAAGACCGTATTCACTAGCATACTTTTCGACCACTCTTCTACAGCTCTCGGAGTACCCATTAATACCGAGGTCTACATGTAGGATGGATAATGTGAATTTCATATCTTTAGCTAGTTTATTTAATACATATAGTAAAACGATACTATCCTTGCCTCCGGATACCGCTACTGCTATCTTTTCATTTTCTTTTATTAATTTATATCTCTTTATAGTCCTTATAACTCTATTTTCGAAGAAATCTATAAAATGCTCTTCACATAGACTTAAGTTGGCGTACTTAAGATGGACTACCATTCTTCTACCACATAGCTTACATCCACCCAGTGGCATGGTTGCACTTATTATTTGTATCTATTCTTAGCTTTTTATACTTAGCATCATATTTCATCGCTAGTCCCTTTTAGGTTAGATCCTACACTAGGTATCTTTTTATGCCTATTAATCTAAAGTTAACTGATGATCTAAGTGTACACTCTGAGAAAGACATATGAGCTCCATGTAGATAACACTACAAATACTTTGAGAAGAGTGTCCATCTGTTTTAAATCTAACTCGTATCCAAGAGTCCTTCGTATAGTCTCAAATATATCTCAGGATAAAATACAAGGAATTTATCCTCATTACATGAGACCACTACTGGGTAGAGATAAGATAAGATGGGCTATTCGACCTACCCTTAGGTACACATTATCGGAAGGAGAACACCTATTCTGTGGATTAAGAATAGATACTAATGTAGTACTCAGTCCCCCTCTAATTCCTCAGTATACAATTAGGATAGAGGACTCTAGGAAAATAACAGTGAAACTACATTACAAGTACCTACACGACTGTACGTTAAATATAGGACCTATAGGTATACCCTTTAAGGTGTTGGGAGGAAAATTTAAGTATACCAAGATTACTTCATGGAATACCAGAGATCTAGGTACTTTTACTTTCCTAGAGGTCAAAGGTGAAATTGATAGGCTCGATGTCGATTTACTGCTCGGAGCTGATATTCCTAATAACGTCGCTGTCACGCTTCATGCTAAAGTGGATGTAGACGTATTACCTATAGTATTCTGGCTAGAGCAAGAAGATGGGAGCACTATTCCATATAAGGATGAGAATATGGTACTTTGCGTATTACCGGATCTTCTCAAAGACTCTACTTTAAGTAAAAATACTTAAGTAGGCTATGCTCCTAGAAATGGTGGTATACTTGTCGGAGAAAAGAGTGGATATAAGACCCTATGCTGGTCTTATAGTCTTAGTGTTAACAATAGCATCTCTCTACTTCCTTTACAATATCTTCGGCTACATTTACGGCTTCTCCGATATCGATTACTCAAGATACATACTGTATAATCGGTTGCTATTCGCTATGATGTTCGTTCTAGCAATTTTAGTATTAATTATAAAAAGATTTAGTACTGAAAGGTGAAATTCCTATCCTTCTGTTTCTTCAGTCTCTTCCTCTGGATATACTGTAAAGGTCTTGGTATCTCTGATTTCAAAAGCATTTACTTCAGCTCTTATAGGTGTGAAAACTCCATTCACATTCTTATAGTATATTGCAATAGTAGCACCCCAATCTGAGACACCTTCTTTATTTATCTTTTCTACTAGTGCCCTTGCTAATCTAATCCAATTTCTTCGGGACTTCTCTTTAATCTCATCTGGAATATCCTTTCTATAGAATGTAGCATAGAACCATCTCTTGGCTTTAAATATGGCTCCCCTACTCGTTCTTGAAATTCTACATCTCCAGACTTCCTCTTTCTCTTCGGACATATAACGCTCCCGAAAATTTTAGACACTCGTAGATATATATTTATCCTAGGAGAATGGAAAAGCCTTATATCTATATGAAGAAGTCAAAATGTGTACGAGAAGATCTTTAGAGCCTATGATATTAGGGGCTTATATGGAGTAGACATCACAGAGGAAATAGCTGAAAAACTTGGTACCTGCACAGGTTACCTCTTCGATGATACATTTCATGTTGGAAGAGATTCTAGACATTCATCACCTATTCTAGCTAAAGCTATTATCGAGGGGTTCAGAAAATCGGGTACTGATATAGTAGACCTAGGTATGGTACCTAATCCTGTAGCATACTATAGCTGCTTTAAGAGGAATAGATATGGAGTATATGTAACAGCAAGTCACAATCCCCCAGAGTATAATGGTTTTAAATTCATTCGTCCTGATGGCACTAGCTTTGTAAAAGAGTATGAGAGTATTAAGAAACACATTATACACGAGTTTAAAAGAAATGTACGTAGAGGAACATATACTAACGAAGACTTTACAGAGGACTATGTAGAGAACGTAGTCAAACAGGTTAAGATTACTAAAAGTGTAAAGGTAGTTATCGAAACCTTTGGTGGCGTTGTAAATACTGTAATACCTAAAGTATGTGATGAACTTGGTATAGACTATAAACTTCTACACCCTGAAGTAAGAGGAGACTTTTATGGTATTAGACCCGAACCCAAAGGGGAGAATATTGAACTACTTAAGAAAAGGGTTATTAAGGATCATGCTGATCTCGGAGTCGCTTTTGATGGTGATGCTGATAGGGCTGTCTTCATAGATGATAGGGGTAGAGAGCTCGGGGGTAGTGAATCAGGAATAGTCTTCGTAAAGTACTTAGTTAGGAGTGGAGATAGAGTTGTAGTAACTCCAGATGTAGCTTCAGCCCTACTGAAGACTATAGAAGGTAAAGGAGCTAGTGTGATAGTATCGAGAATAGGACATGGTTTTATTGAAGAAGCTGTTAGAGATCATAAGGCTATAATAGGGATCGAGCAGAGCTCTCACTTCTACTTTGGACACATTTATCCCTTCTCTGATGGTATACTCTCAATGGTCAAAATGGCTGAGATAATATCTGAAATGGGATTAATATCCTCTATACTCTCTGAAGTAACCATAAATCCAATAGAGAAGTTCTACATACACGCTGTAAATGATGAAATTAAGTGGGCAGTAGTTAAACGCATTATGGACATGTACTCTGAAGGTTTAAGAATAAGCGATGGAGTGAAGATAATGAGCGAGAAGGGATGGGTGTTAATAAGGGCTAGCCAAACCATGCCGGAAGTGAATATTGTCATAGAAGCACCCGATAAGAAAACACTTGATAAGATGAAGGACTTCTATACTAGACTCATTAAGCGCCTTATAAAAGAACTCAAATAGCCGTATTCTCTATCCTCCTTACTAAATTATCCAAGAATCTCTGTAGTTTATCCAGGGGTCCCATAGAAATTCCTATTCTAGTAACTCCTTGAATATCTATTATCCCCTTATCCGCTAGTGACTGTAATTCTTCTATGAATTTTCTCCTACTAATAGGTCTGAGCCCTCTCTCCTCAAGTATTAATTGAAGAGTACTCCATATCTCCTCGATATTTACATGAGGAGTCTTACTGAACTTCAGGGAAATAGCCACTGCTAATAGCACTAATTTCTCCCTATCTCTAAGGTTCATGAGGTCCTCTGTCGTTATCGCGGGAGTTGTCTGAGAGATTGCGTATCTTACATGGTCCATATTCACTCTTTGAGCTCCTTCACTCTCAGCTATCATTCCCGAGAATAACAGGATATCGAGCGCGTATCTTACATCACTATTTGCATATTCTGCCGTTATATCAGAGATGTACTCTATAATTTCATCACTAATAGCTCCTTCTCTAAAGGCCTCTAAAGCACGGTACCTCAATATATCAAATAATTGCTCTTTAGCGTAGGGTCTAAAGTTTACTATGAGTCTTCCTAGACTCGATCTCTCTCCACTAGTTAATATTTTCCTCCAAGAAGGATCACGAGCTATCGTTATCAGTCCAACTATATTAACGGGTTCTCCCAATTTTAATTCAGAAAATCTAGTTAAATCGTATATTATACTACTATCCCTTGAGAATCTTAAAAAGTAATCTATCTCATCTAGTGCCAGCACCACCCTAATATCTTTCTTCCTGAGATACTCTAGGATCTCATGCAACAGCTCTTCTGCTGTTAAATTCCTAGATCTTAGGACTGGGTCTACTTTACCAGCTATGTTGTTAAATAGTACAAATTTACTTGGTGCTTCCAATTTCAGGTTTATATAAATATATTTGAAATTAAATCCATATTTCTTGTTTACCCTCTCAAGATCTCTACCCACCATGTGAACAGCACTAGTCTTACCCATCCCAGCAGGACCTTGTACTTGGATAACACGTAAGAATTTCTCTCCTATAGCTAGATCTGATGTCATTGCTCTAAGTAGTTTAAGTTCCCTCTCCCTATGCACTAGTTTACTGGGGAGGTATCTAGGCGAGAGTTTTTCTTTATCACGAAATATCATGCTATCAGGATTTTAATAACCCCTAGATTAAAATCCTATTGTGAGAGAGGAGAGAGAAACTATTCAGTCCTTATCCGAGCAAAAATTAGTATGGAAAGCTATAAAATTTATACTTAGGAGTCTAAACCCTTATCTGCTCTGCTGAGAACCTTATAAGAGGAAGAGAGTTTAACTATATGTGATACCTATGAAAGCTTTCATAGTTAGAGAGCCATTAAAAGCAGAGGTAGTAGATGTAGAAGTGCCGAAGATCTTACCAACAGAAGTTCTAGTTAAGGTTAAGGCATGTGGAATCTGTGGAACTGATATACATATTTATAAGGGAGAACATCTCGCTAGATATCCAATAATACCTGGACATGAGATCTCTGGAGAAGTCGTTGCTGTAGGTGAAAAAGTAGATAATTTTGAGGTAGGAGATAGAGTCGCTATCAACCCCAACATATACTGTGGTAAATGCTATTACTGTAGAAGAGGAGATGTACACTTCTGTGAAAAATGGATAGCCATTGGCGTAGGGAGGGCAGGAGGCTTTGCAGAGTACGTGAGAGTACCAGAAAGTAACGTACATAAAGTGCCGGAAGAACTCAGCTTCGAAGAGGCCGCACTAACAGAGCCAGTAGCATGTTGTCTTAGAGGACAGGACTTGATCGATATAAAGTTAGGGGATAGTGTTCTGATATACGGGCTGGGGCCAATAGGTCTAATTCATCTACAACTGGCTAAATTAAGAGGAGCCTCACTTGTGATAGGCGTAGAGATCGTAGAGAAGAGAATAGAGCTAGGTGAAAGCTTGGGGGCAGATACAGTACTTAATCCAACTAAGGATAATGTAGTAGAGGTAGTGAAAGAACTAACACATGGTAGAGGAGTAGATGTAGTGATAGAGGCTACTGGTAATCCTAGAGTACTGGAAGAGGCTATGAATATACTGGACTATAGAGGAAGAGTATTGGTATTTGGTGTATCCCCTCCAAAGGCTAGAGTATCTATTAGTCCATTCATGATATATCGAAAAGAGATAAAAATAGTAGGATCCTTTACTAATCCCTTGACTACAGATAGGGCTATCTCGTTACTTGCATCTAGAGCTATCAAAGTTACTCCATTAATTACTCATAAAATAGAACTTAGTGAAATATTAGAATACTTCGAAAAAATTATTAAAAAAGAGCGAGATATAGTAAAGGTTTTAGTAATACCATAGATAGTTTTATTAACCAGATTACTACCCCTAACATACCTAGTTATTTCAAAGCCTATAGCATCTCATAGAATTCTGAAATAATAAGTAATCCTTATCACTAAATATATATCTATATATAAATAGATTAATATATTGATAATATTGAGTATAAATCGAAAAACTATATATTTAGAACGTTCTCTCCTATACTCGATGAAAACTAGTACACTAGCACTGATATCGTTGTTATCTTTCGTCTTGGGAACAGTAGTAGGATTAATAATAGGCCCAATCATAAGTCCACAAACGCCTCAGACACGGGCTTTTCCAGAAGATAGTGCATGGAGAAAAGAGAGCATTAGAGTTGTAGGATCCACCACAGTCTTACCCATTGGTAGCGAGTGTGCGAAAGCTTTCATGAAAAAATATAAAACGGTTAAAATAACAGTGGAAGGCGGAGGCAGTGGAAGAGGATATAAGGAGCTCATAGATGGAGTTTGTCAAATAGGCATGGCCTCTAGACCTCCAAAAGAAAAGGAACTTGAGTTAGCAAGGAAAAAGGGAGTATTCCTAGTCTTGCACAAAATTGCTGTTGATGCTATAGCTATCGTAGTTCATCCCAGTGTGGTAGAGAGACTGGGAGGAGAGCCCCTAAAGCTTACATTAGAGGACGTGGGTAAAATATTTGCAGGAAAGTACACTAGATGGAGTGAAGTAGATCCTCGTCTACCAGATGAAGAGATAGTGGTGTTCACGAGAGAACATGGTTCGGGTACTAGAGATACTTTTGAAAAGTTTTGCCTAAAACCGTTCGGACTAAAACTTAAGCCCGGAGCCTCTGAAGTCCCTAGTAATCCTACAATGAGACTAAGTGTGGAAAAAACACCCTACTCAATAGGGTACTTAGGAATGGGATTCTTAAAGGGAGGAGTTGTAGCAGTTCATCTAGCCGAGAAAAAAGGGGAGCTCTATTATGAGCCTACGCGTGAAAATGCTATAGCTGGCATATACCCTATAGTCAGGTATCTCTACTTAGTAACCAATGGTATTCCTGAAAGCGGATCATTGATAGATAGGTTTATAGACTTCGTTAAGAGCCCTGAAGGACAATCGATAGTTGAAAAATGTGGATTTATAGCCATGTATCCTAGACAGGGTGACTAAAATGGGTATTATTAGTAATCCTCCTTCTTTATTGAATATTATTGATTTCATGAAGAAAAAAGGAGCTATCATAGAAATAGTACTAGCAATAGTATCCCTTTCATCAGTACTTATCCTGATACTCATAGTAGTATTTGTATTTAACGAGGCATTACCAGCGCTCTTATTCCTAGGACCTAGACTTATCCTAGGTGGAAAATGGGCACCGTATTATGAGGAATATGGTGCTCTTCCTTTGATTCTCGGTTCTTTACTAGTAGTCTTAGGAAGCGCCTTAATAGCAGTTCCTCTAGGTGTACTCTCCGCTATATTTTTAACAGAGTATCTTCCTCGTAGTCTAGGAGAGCCTCTCAGGTCTATTATAGAACTACTTGGTACTATACCCTCGATAATTTATGGATTCCTAGGAATGATATTCATAGCTCCTGTTATTTCAAATCTCTTCGAAGTACCTCTAGGCAAGACCGCTTTAACAGGTTCCATAGTTCTATCCATAATGATAGTACCTACTATAGTAAGTATCTCTAGTGAGGTTATCGCTTCCGTCCCTAAAGAGTATAAAATGGCTGCTCTAGCTCTAGGAGCTACAAAATGGCAATGCATTAAGAGTGTTATACTACCTACAGCTATGCCAGGGATTTTTGCATCTATCCTCCTAGCACTTGGAAGAGCTATCGGTGAGACTATAGCGGTACTCATGGTATGTGGTTGCGTACCTATTATACCCTCACCGCCTTGGAATTACCTCTCACCAGTGCATACACTCACTAGTGCTATAGCTCTCGATATGGGTGAAGTGGCTATAGGTAGTTTACACTACCATGTACTCTTCGGTCTGGGTGTCATACTAATGCTCATAACTTTTACTGTGAATACTATTGCTGACATACTCTTAAAGAAAGCTCCTAGGAGTGTGATCAGAGTATGAAGAAATATAGGTTTTTAGAGAAATTCATCTTCATATCCCTTTCTCTACCAGTAACTGCATTGATACTATGTTTTCTATGGATATTAGTATCGATTGGAGTAGAGGGAGTGAAATCCTTGAGCTGGAAATTTTTAATAACTAGTGTTATGGATGGAGGGATTTTTGAATCTATTGTAGGGACACTCTACATGCTAGGGGGGGCTGTAACTATAGCTACTCCTATAGGAGTAGCTACAGCAGTCTATCTAGCAGAGTACGCTAAAGGAGGTAAGATTGCTCGTATTATAATCCAAGCAATCCACAATATAGCGGGTATTCCATCTATAATATTTGGACTCTTTGGCTATACATTCTTCTGTACATTCCTAGGATTTGGAATATCCCTACTCTCCGGTTGGCTCACACTAGCATGTATGATACTCCCCATAATTGTCAGCGGCTCCTACGAGGCTATAAGTATGGTGCCTTTAAGTTTTAAGAAGGCGGCAATAGCCTTAGGTGCCTCCAAGCTTAGAGTGATCAGGGATGTAGTGATACCAACAGCAGCGCCAGGGATAGCAACTAGTATTATCCTTGGAATCAGTAGAGTTGCTGGTGAAACTGCGGCAATACTTTTCACCTCATGCGTATATCTTACGAATGGTCTTCCTTCAAATCCTCTCCAACCTGTAATGACACTGACCTATAATCTTTTTGGTATGCTCGTAGCTACTCCTAGGGATTCATTAGGAGATGCTTTTGCTATGGCATTAGTGCTGTTAATGATAGTAATAGTACTCAATACCTTCGCTTACTTCATGAGGATCTACTACAGAAGGAGGTGGAATATATGAGGGAGAAGATCGAGGTTATAGGATTAAACGTCTGGTATGAGAGACTTCATGTACTAAAGAATCTGGAAATGAAGATTCCAGAGAACAGAGTCACTGCTATAATAGGTCCCTCTGGATGTGGAAAATCTACCTTCCTCATGACCCTAAATCGTATGATAGAGCTAATAGAGGGGGCCAGAGTCGAGGGGAAATGCTTACTCGATGGTGTGGACATATACAGTGATACGATAGAGTTAACAGAACTTAGAAAGAGAGTAGGTATAGTATTTCAAAAACCAAATCCGCTTCCTAAGTCTATTTATGAAAATATAGCCTATGGCCCTAAGATACACGGAGTAAAGAGTAGAAGAAAGCTTAATGAAATAGTTAGAAGATGTCTGGAGATTGTGGGATTGTGGGATGAAGTTAAAGATAGACTTAATCGATCAGCATTCGGTCTATCTGTAGGCCAGCAACAGAGGCTATGTATTGCCAGGGCCCTAGCAGTAGAGCCTGAGGTACTACTCATGGATGAGCCATGCTCAGCTCTCGATCCAATAAACACCAAGATAATTGAGGATCTTATAAAATCCCTTAACAGAGAATTAACTATAGTAATAGTCACACATAATATCCAACAGGCAAAGAGGATCTCGGATTTCACAGCCTTCCTACATTTAGGAAGGCTAATAGAGTATGGGCCCACACACACTATATTCGATAACCCAAGTAATGAACTCACTCGAGATTATATCAGCGGAAGATTTGGCTGATATCTCAGATTGATTTCCTCTTACTCGAATTTAGGACTATAATGGGAATAATTTCAACTATACAATGAGGACCTTAGATCTTTAATTCTTAAATCCTTTTAATGTGGTATAAGAGAGGAGCATACTTAGAATTGTGGTGCGGGGGGTGGGATTTGAACCCACGCAGGCCTTCGCCACGGGAGCTCTCCTCCAGCTCTCCTATCGAGCAAGATCCTGAGTCCCGCCCCTTTGTCCTGGCTCGGGCACCCCCGCTCATCAGCT
>Ga0190310_1000176_pt1 | contig 23825 bp, 38 predicted proteins | sample 48700778_MG_FD_165059 | JGI IMG/M metagenome (GOLD analysis project Ga0190310, IMG submission 165059) | Hydrothermal vent sediment bacterial communities from Southern Trench, Guaymas Basin, Mexico - 4870-07-7-8_MG | ecosystem: Environmental > Aquatic > Marine > Hydrothermal vents > Sediment ... | reverse complement strand
GAAGCGGCGGGCTTTTTCTGGCTCGGACTGTGTGCGTTTATTTCGTTTGTGGAGCTGATAAAGCAAAATAATGATGAAAGGCGTCGAAAAGAACGGACGGGCAAAAATGGAAAGAGAGAAAATCGCAGATGAGATTGCGAAGATGAGCTGGAAGCGGTTGCTCCTCTCGATTGCCGATGAAGCCGCCGCGAAGTTCAGAGAGATGTTCTGCGCGGGCTGTCCCATGCTGGAGCAGTGCCAAAGGCCGTGCCCTCCCGCCGAGCAACGACTGCCCGCGTTTCTGAACATGTACGCGATCAGAAAAATCATGCTGAACTGAGGAGGTGGGGGTGATGATGAGAGCGGTCGGAAGGACGGCGGCGGGAGTCTTGGCTCCCGTCGAGCTGGTGATACCAGTGGAGCCGGTTCCCAAGCCGAGACCCAAAGTCATCAAGACCCGCAGAGGACAAGTGTTCACGGTAACTCCCGGAAAGTGCGGGGAAACGGAAATCATGATCCGCAAGTATGTGATGGAGCACGCGAAGGTGAAGTTCCCCAAGCCGACCCCTCTCCGCCTTGAGGTTACCTTCTATGTTCCCAAACCGAAGAGCCTTCCGAAGAGCAGGAAGCACCCTTCCACAAGGCCGGATCTGGACAACTACCTGAAGCTGTTCAAAGACGCTCTGAACAAGTACCTCTGGGACGACGACTCTCAGATAGTGGAGGTGAAGGCGAGAAAAGCGTACGGAGACCCGCCGAGGATTGAAATGAGGGTGGAGGCTCTGCTATGATTGTAATCAACACCATCCATCTCTCCTACCCCCGCATGCAGGGCCGTCGGCCTCAAGGGTCGGCGGCCTTTTATTTTTGCCGGAGGTGATAGGATGGACATCCGCGAGCTGTACACCAAGAAGACTCCCTTCGGAGAGGGCAAGAGAGGAGTCACATTCGAGAGCCTTGTGAGTCAGGTGTTCGAGCTGAAGGTGGCTGAGTTCGAGAAGGCCGACATAAAGGGGGAGTGGAAGGAGCTGGAGAAGTGCCTTGAGGAGAAGAAGAAGCCGCCGCTTCTTGTGCTCACGAGAGACGAGGAGGACTCGAAGCCCGATGTGGTCGTTATCCCCCTTCCTGCTTTCAAGGTCATGTTCGCCGACACGGTGAGCCGGATAATGTACGAGCATCTGAGCAAACTTAACCTGCTCAAAGAGGTATGGGAGCGGCAATCTGGAAGTACAGAGGGAAAGTCCCGAAGTTCCAAGTCCTGAAGGAAGAGATAGCGGAGGAGTGGGTCAGAGCGACAAAGGTCTGCGGAAGAAGGCTCCTCTGGAGGGTTGAGTGGCAGATCAGAACTCCGGAGGACGCGTGGGATAAGGTGCTGGGAGCGTCGTACGAGAGGTGGAAGGATTTCGTCAATCCCGACTGGCCCGACGTTTCCTTCGCTCTCGCGAAGATGAGAAGCAAAACGTGGGCGGCTCGTAGCACATGGCTTTCTGATCTTGAAGAGGGGATCGGAGCGGACGGCGAGAGATACAGGGAAAGGGTGGAAAGTGCCAAAGAGAGATACAGAAGATTTGCTCACGGCGTCTGGCTTGTAGGAGACGAAGACAAGATGGGGTTGGGGCCCGCGTGGAAGGCGGCCATGCTGTTCACCGGCTCCCCTGTCCCTCTCTCCTACCTCACCGAGGACGATGAGATGGAAAATCCTCAGAACCTGTGCTCACCGATAAAACCCCTGTTCAGAAAGCCCGCGAGAGGCCTTCTGCTTTCAAGGCTCTGCGGCTACGGCTCCCTCATACTGGTCGTCCTGATAGCCTACGACATGGGGATCTTTCTCGACATCTCGGACGCCGAGCTTCTGAAGGAGAAGGGAAACGCCGAGATTCAGGATCTGCTTTCCAAGCTGGTGTGGAGAAGAAACGGAAGGATTGTGTGCGACGGCAGGGAAGCCTCTTCCTGCTTCATAGGCTTCGAGCTTGACGGCGCCGACCTCTACATCGCGGCCGAAGTGTCCTAATCACCATTCTCTCCTCTCCTCGATGATGTCGTCGTCGTACCAAGGCATGGCGTAAATTCTCGAATACCACCAAGGCTCGAATCCTGTGAGCGCGTACTTCCTCAGATGCTTGCTTATCTCTCTCCTCATGTACCTCTCTCTGCTCATCTTCACCCTTCTTCCGAACCTCGAAGGAACGAGGAAGACGGAGCAGTGATCGACGTCGTTCCCGGCCTCCGGAGCCCCCAGCCTCATCGCTCCGAATCTCTTGACGAGATCCGGCCTCAGCACGGCGAACCAAGCCGGAAACTCCATCACCCTCTTTCCGTCTATGGTCTTGTGGTATGCGGTTCTGGTCTCGGATGTGAAGTAATCCGTGTCGAAAGCATCCGTCTTGCCCACATAAATCCCGTGCCTCGGCTTTCTCTTGATGTCCACCGCTACTCTGAAGTCGATGGGTTTCGTTCTCCTCACGGTGGCGTCAGCTCCTATGTGGTTCTTGTAAGCCCAAGTGATCGCGAATCCAGTCCCCCATCCTCCCACAAGGGCGGGGAAGGTGAAGGGCGTGATCTTGATGTCTACGGTGGAGTGTCTGCACGGCCTGTCCATGTAGAGGCCGATCAGCAGTCGAAGGAAAAGTCTGGCCGGAGGGGACAGCTTCATGATGTCCACCCTTTTCCCCTCCGCCACGCTCATGAGCTCATCGGCCACCAAATACCACATCCCTCTGTCCACATAGTCCAGAACCGCCTTGCATTTGAGGCTCTCCGCATAAACTCTCAGCGCCCCCTCTTCGTTCTTGGTCACGAAGAAGAACGCGGCCCTGTTGTCTTTGTATCTCACAGACCACTCGATCAGGGTGACGCTCCAGAGAAGCCACCTCGCCTTGGTCTCGTAGTAGTGCTGTAGCTTCCTTGTGAAGCTCCATACGAAATACCTGAACAGCATGTCCCGGGATATTCGGAGCTGTCGTGCAATATCTCTGTCGTGAAGTGAAGCTTCGAGCAAATGCCACCACCTTTTCCAGTGCTCGCTTTCCCAATATCCCGACCACTTGAGGAACTCTTTGAACTCCACAAGTGCGTCTTCCATTCTCAGCACATCCCATCTCCTCATAAGCCTTCTCTTCAGAAGCTCCCAGAACCCCACTTTCTCGTGCCTCTCTATCTCCAGCCTCTCCGTCAGCATGAACCAGAAGTAGTTCCAGAACAGCCTGCGCTTCGAAATCCTGTTCTCCGCCTGCCTTTCTCTTACTGTCACCTCTCTCAGAACTGCTCTCGGTCTTCTCGGCATCTCAGTCCTCCACCTCCGCTCTTATCTCGTCGAAGTACTTGTTCACTTCCTCCTCGACCAGCTTCCCCCACCTCAGCAGATGGTGGGACAGCCTCACAGCGTGCGGCACCAGAATCTGGGCATACCTGTGCCCCCTGAAAGCCCTCATGCTGTGCAGAATCCCCAGCTTGGTCCGCAGGTACAGGAAGGACTGAAGGTCGAAGGGAATGGATGGAAGGTCGTATGGCTTGTATTCCTTACAGCGTTCGGCTAAAATCTCCGAAAGAGATTTCCTCATGAGCTTCGATGAAAAGTATAGCAAAGCGAAGCAGATAATCAGGGAGGCAAGGAAGAAGCTCCTCCGCTACATCCTCCTCAACCCCGTGAGGGATGCTGATGCCATGCGCCATTTCTACTACGACTACGCCAAGCTGTGCGAGCGCTTCGAAGGCCAGTTCAACATAACGGAGTACGGGAATGTCAAGTTCGCCTACTACGGCAAGCCCGTTCCCGGCAAGAGGTTCAGATACGAGTTTACATACTCCGGCCCCGAAATGACTTATATCGACACGGGTCATCCAACTGGCCCCCAGTCCCACTCCTTGCCACGAATCCCGATTATGCAGTGGGACATGAAAACACCTGAAGACGCGTTGGCTGAGCTCAATCCCGAAGTGCTCAGGAGGAATGTGTGTCTTTTGCACGAAGAGAAACTTACTGATGGTGATGGCAATCCGATTGATCCGGACTTCGAGGATGCTATTTACTATTACTACTTCCCGGACAGGGTTGAGGCAGTTCCCCTTGCTCAGATCGAAAGAGATGTGGTGATGTGGGATTTCCCCGAGGATGTAATTTTGTTTGGTCTACATGCATACATAAAAGTCACTAAAGTGAAGGGGCCTGCTTATCTTTTGGCGTGGACTAAAGTCAGAAACTACCCATATCTCTATTTCCTCACAAACGCAACGGTTATTGGAGAGCTTTATCCGGGCCCAGCCATCGTGCCTCCGGATTGGAGCGAGCGCATAGTGGAGCGGAGTATACATGGTGCCATGTGCTTGATCACCTACTTCAGGGAAGAACTCAGACTTGCGTTCATGTCCAAGCAAACTGTGGTCGAGCCGAAGCCCGTTGAAGGACAACAGAATGCTCACCACAGTCCGTTTTATCTTGTGATAACAGACGAGTACAATGTATCCGGACTTAAGAGAATCGGATATGGGGTAGGATTCTAAAGAAGTAAGATAGGTCGGAGGAAAACAACCATGCCGCCGCAGGCCGCCGCCGGTAGCGTAGCCACAACCACACTGGGCGCTTCAATTGCGGCCGGTATTACCACCGATCTCATAGAGGCCTTTGGGCGTCCTACCATCGAAGGCGGTGGGAACTGGGTCAGATGGACGATTGCCAAAAAACTCAAATACGACCACACACTTCTTGAGGCCTATGATTCTTTTGTCGATGCTGAAGCTCACTCTCTGATAGGCACCAGTACACGCGGGATCTGGCATGTCATCCGCACCTTTGTTGACTGCTGTGTGAAGATGAGCGTGATTCTCCCCCACGAGATGATCGACGAGCTCATCATGGAGATGATTCAGGAGGGGGTGTCCAACGCGATTCAGACCTCGTTCGGAGGCGCTCTTCAAACCCACCTCAATGTGTACAGAGGAGGCGCTCCTCCATATCCCGATCATGTGATCGACGTCCTGTTTCAGGGCGACAAGATGGACTTGAAGCTCAGGGCTCTGAACGCGGCCGCCACAGGCGCCAACCTCCCCTCCTTCGCCTTCTACGGCGCCGATGCTGTCGCGAGGAAGCTGGCGGGCGAGTTCGACAGAGTGGACACCGCCGTCTCCAGCAAGCTGGACGAGATAGACGACGCCTACTGGGAGCTTGTGAGAAGCCGCGTGAGGATAGCTCAGAGGTATCTGGAGGCGCAGGCCGAGAAGAGGTGGATGGTCGAGAGGAGGGTGGCGGATCTGTTCGAGCAGGCCGCGAGAAGGTACCTCGCAAGACTGAACGAGCTGTACTCGGATCTCGAATCCATCAAGGTATTCGTGGACATGGGGCTCGTGGAGCAGGAGACCGACGCCTCCATCACCGTTGACGAGATCAAAGCCGAGGCGGAAGCCGTCGTCAGAGCTATGGAGGAGCTTGTTCATGAGGTCGAGGAGACGAAGAGGGAGGTGTTCGGCGTCATATCTCTCGACCACGCTCCTCTTGTCGATGCACTGGAAGCCCTCCACTCCGAGGTCTCGAAGATCATAAGCACTTACTATCAGGAGAAGTTCGGCTTCTTCGAGCTGGTCAGAGATATAGTCGATGAGACATTCAGCGCGGTAAGAGCCTACAGGTACTACACGGACTACGGCGCGTTCCTGCCCGAAGGAAGTCCCGAAGCTCCCACAGATCCCGTCTTCACAATCGAGGTTGCCGAAGAGACTACTGTCGAGGAGACACACCCCAAATATGTGCACGACAGAATCCGCTTCGGCGACTGGGCTAAGGCCTACGGACGCAGGCGCAAGGAGGTCGAAGACGCAATCGCTCTCACCGATGAGGCTCAGGCAAGACTGCCCGAAAAAGTGTGCGGCATTTTCGACGCCATCAATTTCGCGGATGCCGCTCAGTCCTCGGTGGTTGGAAAAGGTGTGTACCTTGAGGACTCGATTTCCATCTGCGACGCGGTTCAGAAGAGGGTTTCCGACCGGATTGTCACCGTCGAGGACGGCATTGAGTTCACCGACTATGCGGCCGCAGGAGGAAGGTGGTACAGACTGGCCGATCTTCCCGAGTACTTCACCAGAGGAGAGCTCGTCAGGTTCGACAATGCTCTGTACTACATGTTCGGCCTGCGGTACTGCCCCGAGGAGAACCGACTGTACGATAATCACACGATCTATGTGTACAATCCTTCCACAGACACATGGAGTCTCGCGGCCGAATATGGCACTTTGATATACCGTGATTTCAAAGCCTGCAAACTCGGGCCGTACATCTACATGCTCGGCGGCAGTGGTAGTTGGTCGAGCGCCGGTATCACTGCGGATGAGATGGGAAAGAAGCTCTTCAGATTCGATCCTGCCACCAACACCGTCACGGACACGGGTGCTGACTACATAGAGCGAGTTGAGAATCAGGCAATGGAAGGATACGAGGAGGGGAATGTGGTGATCGTCGCTGGCGGCTGGTATCTGGACTCGTCTACGATGTCGATGGACACCATGAAATACTCTCCCGAAACCAACACTTGGACTGAAACCACGAGCATGCCCTTCCCCTGCGACGAGATGCAGTCCACCATGAATGGCTCCATCCTTTACACCACTGCCGGTTACGCGCTCATAGGTCAGCAAATAACCTATCTCGATATTGTGCTGTGCTTTGATGCGGAGATGGAGATGTGGGAAGGCGGGCCGGAGTTGCCCTTCCCGTACGGAATTGAGGATCACGCGATGGGTCATTACGGCTCAAGGCTTTATATTGTTGGAGGAGATAGACACGATCTTGGCAGGTGTGTTAACGATCTGTGGATTTACGATTTCAACACGGCTGTCTGGAGCCTCGGTTCGCCCTATCCCGCAGGCCCGGTTGAGGAGGTGGATTATGATAACTACGAAGGCGGTTTTGTGGTCGCCGGGGGATACTCACCCGGCGTAGGCTACATCAAAGAAGTGTGGAGATATGTGGAAGCCGGAGCGCAGGGAGGGTAAGACATGCCTGAAGCGAAAGTGCCCGAAGAGTTGAAAAAGCAGATAAGGTTTTCGGAGGTCTACAGGGCAGTCAAGCAGACCATCCCCGATGTGAAGTACTCGGAGCTTGAGATTGCCATGAAGGATGTCGATCTCGACCGCCTGTATACCGAAGCCTTGGAGAGGGTTGTGGTCAAAGAGTGGAAAGGCGAGCCTCTGGGGAGGGCGAAGAGCGCCGAGGAAGTCCGCAGAGCGCACAGGCTTTCCGAGGACGACAAGGCCTATCTGGTCTTCGTGGACGGCAAGCTTGCTCTCTTTCAGCCCATGAATCCCTTCAATCCTCTCGACAACAGGCTCACCGAGAAGAACATCAAGAAGGTGATGGAACAGCACAGGCAAAAAGTGGCTTTTGAGCTCATGAGGAGAGAAATGATTGAGGAGATCATCAGGATGATACTGAGGATGAGAGAAGAAAGAGAGCGCGAGGAGGTGAGGTGATGGGCGCCAGAATTGAGCTGAAGACCAAGATCTCCATTTACAGGTTCAAAGACCCCACAGGCGAGATCTACAGAAAGCTGAAGGAGGGGGTTCCGGCGGAGAAAGTGGCCGAGGAAGAGAAAGACCGCTTTGTGGGACGCACCGAAAGCATTGGCAATGTGCTTCTGAACTGCGGTGCCTCCAGAGTGATCGATCTCATGATCGGCGCTGTGGGCTCCGAAGCGGCTTGGAGCCATGAGAACACTCTGATCGGCGTGGGGAACGGAACCGACGCCGAAGACCCTTCACAGACTGACCTCACGGGAACCGAAACGGAATACAACCCTCCCGACGGCGGCTATCCGGTCAAGGACGAATCAGGCACTCAGGTGACTTACCAGTCAACATTCGGGGCCAACAAAGCCGCGTTCGAGTGGAACGAGTTTGTTGTAAAGCACAGCGATGGAACCTGCCTCAACAGGAAGGTTTCTCCGCAGGGAACCAAGCCCGCCGAAGAGGTGTGGACTGCCGTGATCACCATAACGCTTCAGTAAAGCTCGTCCACCAGCTTTGCTATCTTCCTCTCGAACTCCTCGAAGTCATCGAGCACCACCCACATCTTGACTATGCCCTTCTTCTGCAAGTACTCCCTGAGCTGTGTCGGGGATATGCTCAGAAAGCGGGCCGTCTCGTCGAGGCCGTACATGTTCAGAAGCCCGCAGAGGAGGTATCTGAAGTTGTCCCCCAGCTTATCCTCGTATTTTCCCAGCTTCGGTTTTCTGCCCACTCCAATCCTGCACAATCGCAGGTTATGTCGGGTGTTCTCGTCCATAATACTGTCTCGGAAAATCTAAGAAAAGGGAGGTGTGAGCATGGGATTTGAGTACAAAGGAAAGATCGTGCTGTTGACTGAGGAGCAGATTCCGGAGGAGACCAAGAACGAGTGGCTCGACACTCTGAAGAGGGAGCAGAGCCATATAGGGACTAATCTGCTCAACAAGATTCCCGACGAGCCCACCTACCAGAACCTCATAGCTGACGCTTCGTCCGACGCGTGGGAGACCTTCGTAAACCCCAACTGGCCCAATGCTGATGTCATCAAGATCAAACAGCGCGTGAAGCTGGCGGCCAGATACGGCGACTGGAACAGCGGCGTGCAGGCCACCTTCTTCGACGGCTACTTCTCCGACCGCGTTGAGGCCAAGAAAGCTAAGTGGAACAGAGTGCGCTATGTGCTGTCCGTCGTAGGTCTCCAGCACGATCCCGTGATCAAGTGGCGCGCCGGAACCAAGGCCGTGAAGTGCTTCACGGGTGACGGGAGGATTGTGAGGTACTGGATCTCCGGCGTGGATGAGGTCATGCCTTCTGCCGAGCAGATCGACATGTATGTGAAGCCCGCCTACGGCAAGAGGTTCCAAGCTCTCGTCCTCGGTAGGATCACGCAGGCCTATGTCTTCGCCAAGCTTGCCGACGAGGGCGGGCTCACCGATCTGCGCGATCAGATAATCAGCGACTTCAACTCCGACATGGACACCATCCTTGCGGCCGCTCTCGATCCGGCCAAGGCCGATCCTACGAAGTCCTTCCTCCACCTGACCATCGAGGCCGGAGAGTACAAGATCCACGCCAAGGCCGAGCTGTAATCCCCATCTCACCTCGGCCGCAAGAGGAGGGGATGCAAATCCCCTCCTCTTTTTGTTTTTGCGGCGATCTGATATAACGAGAGTAAGATGAGAATCGCGTATTTGTCCGTATCCCCGCTTATTCCCTCCGGATACGGCAAGTGCACGAGGGAGCTGGCCGGAAGGCTGGCCTCCGAGTTCGATGTCACCATATTCGCCTACACCGGACTGAAGCACTCCACCGTCGATGTCGAGCTACCCTCTCTCAACGGCCACAAAGCTCGGGTGAAGGTCGTGGGCAACACGGTGGATGATCTGCATCATCCTCTGCTGTGGGAGATGGGAAGAAAATTCGATCTCGTCCTCATGCACTGCGACGCTTGGATTTTGAGAGAGAAGCTCAGAGGCTCCGGACTCAGAGTGGTGAGCTGGTGCGTAGGAGATCATGTTCCCGTCGCCACAGCAATGAAGGAGATGATCAACTGCGAGGAGTGCATTGCTGTCGTTCCCATGACCGAGTGGTACAGATCGGTTCTCCTCTCGTCCCCTGCGGTTCCAAAGCACAAGGTTCTCGACCCCATTCCTCACGGAGTAGACCCCGCCTTCTGGCGGCGGGTGGACGAGTGGCCCGAAGGGATACCGAGAGGATTCGAGTTTCTGGTCGTCTCTGTGGTCGCCAACTACGGCTTCAGAGAGAACATCCCCGTGATGATCGAGGGGTTCGCTCAGTTTCTGAAGAGAACGAAAGCCGACGCCGCGTTCTACATTCACGCCGAGCCCTACGCTCAGAGGGGCTACGACCTGAGAGCGATATGCATGCAGGTCGAGGAGGAGTACGGAGTTCCTCTGTCCCGCAGAGTTTTCTTCAAATCCTTCCCCGGCTACTATCCCGAGGAGTGGATGAGAGCCCTTTACAGCGCCGCAGACTGCCAGCTCATGACCGTAATGGCCGGAAGCTTTGAGATTGGGATACTGGAGGGGGCCATGTGCGGCTGTCCCACCATAGTGATGGACTTCTCGGGGCCGGGCGAGGTTGTGGGTCACGGAGAGAGGGGGCTTGTGGTTCCTCCCCGCGCTCCCATGTGGCTCAACCTCATCTCCGCCAAATACTACATGCCTGCACCCGAGGACATAGCCGAGGCTCTTGAGAGGTACTACAGAGACGAGGATTTGAGGTTCGAGCATGTGGCGAGGATGAGGGAGTGGATTATGGAGAACGCCACATGGGATCTGGTGGCCGAGAGGTGGATAAAAACGCTGAAAGAGGTGGCGGTGAAATATGTTTGCTAAGAAAACAAAGCTGTACGAGGGCGAGTGCGGTTATGTGGAGTGGATTCCCGCAAGAAAGCTTGTCGCGGTCTGTCTCAAGCTTCAGGATGTGGCGGATTCCGAGTTCTGCGCCGAATTTCTGAACGCTCCTTACATGTTGCAAGAAGCTCTGGGGCAGGAGATCGCCAAGGCTCTGGCGAGCAAGCTGGGTGTGGGCTCCAAGGAGAGGAAAAAGCCCGAAGCTTTCTTCGACCCCTCATCCCAAACTCTCTACATCGCTTTTCAGGCCAAGAACTCGGATTTCGCAAGAGCGTTCGAGATCACTGCGCAGTTTGAAGAGCTGACAAGAGAAGTGAAAACCAAGGAGGACAGGCTGGGGCTTCTGAACGAGCTTTTCGACATTGTTAAGAAGCCCGACAGGAGGGGAAGAAGATGGATGTGAAGGAGATCAGAGATGCTCTCTCCAAGGTGAGTCAGCCGGTTGAGAACGTCGATGTGGAGTCTGTGGAAATTAGAGTGAAGTACAAAAATGGAACTGAGGAGAGGTGGGATGGCTTCATAGGCGTTCTCATGAGTGGGGATGATGTGATGGTGATGAGAGTCATGCCCAAGTACACGAGATACGCTCATGTGAAGGAGGCCGCCGACCTCCTTTCCGGCCTCGTCAAAGACTTGAAAACCGAGATCAAGGAGTTCGAATTGAAGCTCAAATCCAAAAGAAAGCCATGATCTTCAGGTACAGAGGCAGAGTTGTGGAGATTACTGAAGATCAGTTCCCTCAGTCCATTCTCGACGAGTGGGAGAGGACGATCAAAGCCGAGAGGGAGAGGATATACCGCAATCTCAAGGCCAAGCTGTCCGACGAGGAGGCCTACATCGACCTCCTCGTGATGGGAGCTGTGGAGGGCTATGAGCCTTTTGTGAATCCCGAATATCCGGACGCCGAGTTCATCAAGCTGAGGAGAAGAGCGTTCATGCCGAAGACCTACTCCACTTGGAGAACCGCAATCGAAAAAGCTCTCGGCCCCGGCGGATACTTCGATCTCATGGTCGAGCTGAAGAAGAACAAGCTGAAGTGGCTGAGACTGACCCTCAGCGTCGTCGGATACAAGCCGGACTCCGGCGTAAGGCTCAGAGCAGGCGCCAAAGCCCCTCTCATGTTCGAGCATTTCCCCAACTGGAAATGGCACATGCTGGAGGGGATAGACGAGGTGGAGGGAGTGCCTGAGTGTCTCACGAAGAGGGAATACCGCAGATTCTACCTCACCTTGGTCATTCCTCTTCTTGTCCAGTTTCTCGTGCTCGGCATGTATGCGAAAATGGGAGGTTATCACGACATCTCGAAAAGCCTGTGCGATAAAGTCAACCGCCATCTCTACGAGATAACCAGAACCGTTCTCGACTCCGAAAAGACGATTCCCGAAACGGCGGGAATCGTGGCTGTGTATGGCGAAGAGGAGGACAGGGTGGAAGCTTGGGCTCCCGCTCCGGGAGAGCTCGATTATTTGGCTCTGGGAGGCTCTCGATTGCCATAATGGAGATGGGCGATGGAGAGAGGAGAGATATTCACACATACTCTTGCGGAGATCCTGTGGCGGGGATTCAAACCGAACGGCGTGGTGTTCGGACTTGCTCCCATACCCACCGATCCTCCTTCCGACAAAGTGCTGATTGCTCAGGGATGGGCTTTCATCTCGGGAGTTGTGCTGTTCAAATTTTCGGAGGAGGTGCAAATATCGCCGCCGGAACCTTCCAAATACACCAAGGCTCTCGTCTACCTCAAGAAGGACGGAAGCTACGAGGTGGCCTATTCGAGTTCGGACACAGCGTTCCCTCCCGGCGCGACGGGCAAGTTCACAGTGAAGCCGGAGGTCCCCTCGCTACCCTCTGACTCTGCGGCAATCTGCGAGATCTTCCTTCCTCCCAACACGACGCAAATAACCGAAGACCTGATAACGGATCGGAGGCTTTTCGTTCTCGTTCCGCTGAGGAGGAGAGTGGAGGACTTGAATGTGCCGGTGGGAACGAACGACGAGTTCCCCGCTCCTGTTTGGATCGGCGCTCACACGAGAATATTTGCGGATGCCGACATAAAGATCACGGTCGAGGGGACATTCTCGGAGGGCGAGGTGTTCAGGGTAAAGGTGCTGGCCAAAAGGCCGGATGATGTGATCTCCGAGAAAATCAAGATCTACAGGGATGTGGGGGCTGAGTGGCTCAATCTGGACGACAAGTTCGAGCTTTTTCTGGACGAGGGCGTCGTCTCCGTATTCGGATTTACCGCCTGCACCAACAAGTCCGAAACCTCCGTCTCGTGCAAAATACGATTTCTGGGGGTTGAGTGATGGCAAGGTTGATAGAGAGGCACGGAACAATACAGTTCAGAAACGAAGAGGACACGACCTCCATTCCCATCGAAGGCGCTTCGTGGTCCCCTCTGAGCATCGATCAGGGTTCCATCTCCGCCACGTTTGACCCCGACGAAGAGAAAGTGCTCGTTGCGGTCCCCGGAAGGGGGAACGCTCAGATCGTGGGCTACGGGGACGGGGATTCGAGGCTTGTTATGAGAGTCGTGGTTGACGGTGCCGTAGAGGATGAGTTCAGAGCCGACCGCAGGTTTCTCGGAGCCTGCGCTTTCAACACGGAACTCAAGATAACCGCCAAGAACACGACCGCCGAGGCCATAACCGCTCCCACATCCTCGGTGGCGATAAGGGGGGTGAGAGGATAATGGCCGGAACCGTAGTGCCTCACTACCCGATTCAAACGCAGGACATAGCGGACGAGGCGGTGACCGACGAGAAGATCAAAGCTCCGGTGTCCCCGGAGAAGATAGGCGAGGGGACGCTCAACTTGGGCTCCGGAACGATAATCGCGAGGGAGGGGCAGTTCGGTGGCTAAGCTTCCGAAGAAGGCTCACAAGGCCGTCGATTTCCTCATCTCCCTCGCTGTCTACTACATCCTTGCCGTGTTCGCTCACGAGGCGTTTCACTACATCGCCTGCAAAGCTCTCGGAGGCGACGGCTACATCACGTTCCCCGGAATCATCGCCGGATACTTTTACCCCACCGTTCTGCCGCCGCACTCTTGGATTGTGGGACTGGCCGGAGGGCTCGGCGCTGGATTTCTCATGCTCCTCCTCTGGTGGAGGGCGAGAACGACTCCTACGGCTTGGGATCTGGACGAGGAGTTTGCCTGCGCTCTCGTGGGTTCGACTCAGATCGGCTACGCGATATTCGAGGCCTTCATATTCGCGAAGCCGCACATCTATGCCCTCTGGCCTGCGGGCGTGGTGTGCGCCGCTATGGGCGTCACTTTCGCCTACTTCGGAAAGATCGCGAGATGGATGAGGAGGTGAAGGATGAGAGTTCTGTATCTTGCGGACTGGGGGATAAACAGCGGAATTGGAAAAGTCACGAAATACATGGTTGCGGGGCTGAGAAAAAGGGGGTTTGAGGTAGCGGTCGTGAGCCCCTACATGGCGGTATCTCCTTTCGTGCAGAACGGCGTGAAGATATATCCGGGAATGGTTCTGGACGAGAGGAGCGTGGACAGGATTCTGGGGAACTTCGAGCCGGATGTTCTCGTCATTCACATGCCGTGTCATTCGGGGCCTTGGAGCGCGATCTCCAAGATCTTCGCCTCCAAAGGCGTCAGAATCCTGTGGTATCTCCCTCTTGAGTTCAGCAGGATCAACTTCAAGTATGTGGAGAAGTTGCTGTGGACTAATCTCATCGCCGTGCCCTCCCGCTTCGCTCTTGGGGTTCTGGGAGCTCACATTCCCTCAGACCACCTCATCTGGGTTCCTCACGGCGTGGACTTCGAGGTGTTCAAGCCCTCCGGAGAGAGAAGGCGCGATGCGAGCGGCCGCCTTTTCGTCTATCTCACTGTGGCGGCCAATACATTCAGAAAGGACTTCCCGACCCTGATGAGGGCATTTTCCATAGCCGACAGGGAGGTGAGATCGAACTCGGTGCTGAAGCTGTGCACATCTCTCGCTCCGACCGGAGTGGCGAGAGCCTACTGGGATATTGTCGGACTTCAGATGAGTCTCGACGCCGATCTTCCGGTCGAAATTTTGGATGTAGACCCGATCTGGGGAATGAGCGAAGAGGAGCTTGCGGAGCTATACAGATCTTCCGACTGCTATGTGCAGATCAGCACGGGAGAGGGGTTCTGCCTCCCTGTTCTTGAGGCGATGGCCTGCGGACTTCCAGTCATCGCCTCCGAGAACACGGCTCTCGTGGAGCTTGTAGAAGGTGCCGGAATTCTGGTCAAGTCCATCGCTTCTTTCACCACATCTGAAGGATGGGAGTTCAGAAGAACCGATGTGATGGAGCTGACTGTGGCTATGGAGGCGGTGTTCAGAGACGCCGAGCTGAGAAGAAAGCTGGGGGAGAGGGGCGTTGAGAAGGCGAGGGAATACAGCTGGGATAAAGCCTGCGACAAAATGGCGGAGGCGATTGAGAGGTGCATGTGGAGCGAGAGGCTGAGACCCAAGCTCATGAGAACCGAACTCCTTTCATCGAAAGGAAATTGAGGAAAAGTCGGTCTATAATGTAGAGCTGAGGAGGTGGGACGATGACGATAACCGAAATAAGGCGAATTACAGAGAAATACACGAATGGGAAGAAAGCCAAGATTGTGAGTTCTTCGGAATGCCCTGCCGGAGGGAAGCATGAGTTCAGACCTCTTGTAACCCTCTGGCAGAACGGGCTTGAAACCCTTCCGGTCTTCGTCTGCGTGAAGTGCAAGGGAATCAAGGCCGGAACGGAGTCCGTGCACATCTCCGACACCATCGACATGGGCGGCGGAAAGATCTCAAATGTGGGTGCCCCCACCGCTTCGACCGACGCGGCGAGAAAGCAGGAGGTGGATTCGCACGCCGGTTCCACTCAGAATGTGCACGGCGTAGGCTCGAACTACATCTGCAAGACCTCCCGCTCCGATCAATGGCCCGACTGGGGAGACATTCAGAGCAAGCCCAGCACCTATCCGCCTTCCACGCACGGAAATGACGCTCACGACCCCGATTTCACTCCGCTCTCCGATTTCAACAGCCACAAGGACGCGAAGACGGGGGTTCACGGCGTAGGTAGCAACTATGTGTGCAAGACATCTCGATCCGATCAGTGGCCGGACTGGGGAGACATTCAGAACAAGCCGAGCTCGTATCCTCCGGGAACTCACGGCAACGAAGCCCACAGCCCCGATTTCCTCGCTGTGGACGGCTCCAACTCCATGCAGGCCAACCTGAACATGGCCCAGCATCAGGTGAAGAACATGCTCTTTGACTGCCTGACCTCCGATCCCTCAAGTCCGGCCGAGGGTCAGGCGTGGTATCGCACCGATCAGGACAGGCTGTACCTCAGAACCTCCGCCAACAAGGTGGTCTTTCCCGCTCAGTGGGGCGACATCGAGGGCAAGCCGTCCACATATCCTCCCAGCACTCACGGCAACGACGCCCACGATCCCGACTTCACTCCCCTTTCCGACTTCAATGCTCACAAAGACGCAACACAAGATGCACACGGCGTAGGTGCAAACTACATCTGCAAGACTACAAGAAGTGACCAGTGGCCTGATTGGAATGATATTCAGAGTAAACCCTCAAGTTTTCCACCTGATGTTCATGGCAATGAAAGACACTCGCCCATTTTCCTTGCGGCTGATGGTAGTGTTTCTTTGACCGGTCATTTAAATCCGGCCTCTGATGCTAATGTTAATCTTGGGCAGATCACGAAAAGATATTTGTATATATTTGCGAAGTTCTTTTATAACTATGGTCTGGCACCCACCAACAATGCCCTGACCATATCACCAGAGGATGCGGATAGTTCAAATACTCAGAGAAATACCGCGAGGATTACCCTTATTCCTAAGTTCTGGGATGGTTCGCAAAGTGTGGGAAGAGAGCTCAACATGCAAGGTGTTATGCTTGACACTTCAGGTAAAGCCGCATTAAAGTTCCTTGGATATGCGCCTAATGGAAGTTCGTCTGACTTTGTGCTTTTGACCAACGAAAAGGAGATCATTCCCCCCAGCGACAACGAGGGCTACATTGGCACCTCCTCCTACAGATTCAAGGAAGGCCACTTCGTTGACCTCTACACCGGTGATATCTGCTTCGAGGAGGAGGAGGACATAGAGACCGGCGAGAAGTTCCAAGAGGGCGATCTCGTCGTGCTGAAGGTGATCAAGGCGGAGAACGGAATAAGGTGCGTTCCCGTGAAGGCGAGGAGGTGATGGTATGGAGCTGAGGATGGAAATACTGGAGGAGAGGCCTGTTACCGAGGAGACCAGATTCGTCAGAGCCAAGTTCACCACCGAGGACGGCAAGGAGATAATCGTCGAGAACAACTTTCATGTGAACCTCGACGCCGACGAGATATTCGAAAGATTTCTGCCTATGGTGAAGGAAGAGCTCGACCGGATGAGAGCCGAAGAGGAGGAGAGGAAGATACTTGAGGAAGCCAAGGAGATAAGGATGGAGCCGCTCGGAAAAAGGGAGGTCAAGAAAAATGTCAAACTCTGAAGTTCCCCGCGAGGAGATCTCCGAGCAGGCCTCTCCTTCCGAGGCCGAGATCGAGCAACTGAAGGCCGAGCTTCAGAGGCTCAGAGAGGACAACATCAAGCTTTCCCAGTTCGTGCAGAAGCTTCTCGCCGACCTCAACGAAATTCAGACCGCTCTCGCCGCGTTTGAAAGTCATGTGCGCAGAATAACCTCCCAGTATCAGGGCGGATAGCATCCGCATGTTCAGAAGTCTTCTGAGCAGGCTGAGCGGACGATTTGCGGGCAGGAGAGTTCCTTCTCCTGCGCCTTCCCCGTCTTCTCCGCCGACTCTGCTTCGTCCTACTGAAGCTGGGGAAGAGTCTGGAAAGAGCATTCACATCGGCCCCGATGTGGTGCTGTACAGAAGTGCCGCCAATATCCTCAAAACCGACGACACCTTTGACGCCAAGGATTTGAAAATCGAGGGGAAGGACATATTCCACAAGCTGATTGAGGACTACATATACTTCCACACATTCTTCGACAGTCTGGACGGTTTTAGCATCAGCACATCCGGATCGGCGGGCGTGACGGCATACGCCGGTGGCTATGTGTACATTTACACCGGAAGCACGCAGAACTCGTTTGTGCGACTCAGCAAAGCTCCTTGGTTTCCGGCTGTGTCCTATACATGGGACAAGAAAAGAGTGTTTGTGACGAAAGTTCAGCTTGTGAGCGATTCGGAGGTCTCCGGAGATTGGTTCTTGATTATAATGGGGTATCACACCTCCAATTATCCGAAGGTCGGATTCAAGGGAGAAGGCAATGGAACAAACATGACCCTTTACGGAATAACTGGCGATGGGAGCGGTGAGTCCACCGTCTCATTGCGTACCATTTCCAGCGGACAAACACTCAAGCTGATGGCGGTGCTGTATCCGGGGGAAAAAGCCGAATTCTATGTGAACGACAGTCTTGAAGGCACCCTCACCTCACACATTCCCAGCGGCTCCTCGAACGCTTACTATCTCATGAACATAGCGGCCAGCAATCCGAATTCGACAAATAATATCTGGCTCCGGTTGAGCGAGTGGCGATTCCTTCAGATGCCGTGAGGTGAGGCGAGATGACGGGGGTCGGATACGAGGTTCTGGTGGGAGTCATAGGAGCGCTGTCCGCTGTGGTGGGGGTTCTGGGCTCTCTTCTCAGAAACCGCAGAAACAACTCGCCGAACCGCATTTCCGACGAACTCAGAGAGCTGAGAAACGAAATAGCCCATTTGAGCAGAAAGGTGGACATCATGAATGTGCGCATCGAGGAGGGCAACAAAAGGCTGGAGGAGATGATAAGAGGATTGCACGAAAAGCTCAGATAGGAGGGTGAGATGCCGAAGCCCAAGTCTAAAGCCATACTCGCCTACAGAAAAACCGACCTTCTGAGCTCAAGCTTCGAGGCGTATGTGAAAAGCGGAGAATGGAGGTGCGACAAATCGCCCACCGGAGCACACCACTGGATCATATCTGACGGGAGCCAGAGGTGTGTTCACTGCGGATGCGTCAAGAGCCTCAAATCCAAACCCGTCTTTTTCGACGTTTCGTCTTCTGAAGAAATCGAGCAAACGCTTGAACCTTGATAACGGCACGCTAAAATATGTGTGAAACTGCAAAGGGGGTGTATGGCATGGCGGAGATTCTCCTCGATGACGACAGAAAAGGCAAGCTTCTGAAGGCCGCGAGCAGAAGCAAAAAAGTCAGAGAAGTGCTTCCCATGCTGGGAATTGATCTCGAACAGCTCAAGAAAGAGGTGAAGAGAGAGGTTCCGGAGAGGCTGAGCGACGAGGAGATCAAAAGTAGGCTTGCGGAGCACCTGAAGAGCGTGGAGAACCCCGAGAAGATAGCCGACGCCGACAGGTTCACCTACTGGATCTGGGAATCCGCTCTTGACGGCGGCAGGAGGAGAATTGTGGTCGCGCAGTTGGTGGGAGCGAGCGGCGTTCCTGTCAAAGCTCTGAGCATTCCCGTCGAAATAGCTCGGGATGTGGCGGATGCGATCCTGAGAAAGATTGGAAACAAGGGAAGAAAGAGGTGAGGTAGATGCCGAGAATTCCCATCAAGTCCACAAGAGGCCTCATCTTCGTGGGCTTCGTTCTCGGCATTTTCGGCTCGGCGGTTCTCTACTGCGTTTTCACCAAGAACTTCGACGGGCTCAAAGCGGTGATGTCCACTCTCGGCCCTCTCGCGGGCACCATCATTCAGTCCCTCGTTGAGGAGCTGAGAAGCAAGGGCGAGGAGTAATGTCCGGCCTTGTCCTTCAGGGCTACGGAGCCGCCCAGAGCATCTGCACTCTGGGTCTCGGCCTTCTTTTCGTCGGCAAGTTCTTCTATCACGGCGAGATGTCGGGCGTTGGGACGATTCCCACATGGGAGTGGGAGCCCGACCCCGACTACCCCTTCGACGAGCTTGTGGGCTCTCAGTTCAAGGAGGTTCACTACGAGGAAGCCCAGTATGTGGTCGGAGATGAGCCTCAGAGAATGGGGTGGGATGCCATATCCGAGGCCTGCGCTCTCATAACCGGGCACAGAACCGCTCCGAGATATGTGCAGAGCCCCTGCTACTATCTGGGCGAGCCGGGATGCTATGTGAAAGGCCGGTTCGCCGATTCGGTGAGAATGTTGCTTCACTCGACGCTGAGAGAGGGGCTTGTAAAGGCGTTCTTCAAGCTGGACAAAGGGGAGCAGGAGGAGATGCAGGCCATTCTCGACGAAACGGAGTCCCAGCTTGAGCAGATATGCGAGGACTTCAGGGAGGGGGCCGAGAGCATAGACTGGGAGATCGCCATCTATCCCGACGCGAGGAAGTATGTGGTCGAGGTGATCGTCAGGTGAAGGCGCGGGGCTATAATCCGAGGAAGTGGTTCGATGCAAGCTACTTCAGAGGCGGGAGATCCAACTACTGCGACTACCTCCGCGATCACAGATTTCCTCTCGTCGCCAGAGCTCTAACCCAGATCTTGGACCTCTGGGGGAAAAGAGTGCTGGACTGCGGATGCGCCGTTCCGTATCTTGTTCACGAGCTGAGGAAGCTGGGGGTCGGCGCTGTGGGGTTCGACATCTCGGACTACGCGGCCGAGAGGGTGAGGAGGGAGAAGCTGGGGTGGTTTCTCGTGGCCGATGCGAGGTTCATTCCGTTCGCAGACCGCTCCTTCGATGCGGTCATAGCCAGCGAGCTTGTCGAGCATGTGCCTTCGGAGCACGAAGGCCTTTTGCTTGCCGAGCTGTGCAGAGTTTCCAAGAGGATGGTGCTCGTGAGAACTCCTTGGGCTCCTTCCGAGGCTGACAGGGACGACACTCATGTGAACATCCATCCTCCCGACTACTGGAAGGCCAGAATGAGGGAGCTGGGGTTTGTGTCGAGAGAGGATCTGGAGGAGAGGTATGCGCGGGCGGGAAGGATGATGTTCCCCGGCTTCTTCGACTGGTTCATGTTTTTCGAGAGGCTCGACGGTGGGTAGCAGACTGGATTTGAGGCCGACGGTGGAGATGTTCGCAGTCGAGAGCAACTCGGCCGAAGATCTGGGTGCGGCTCTCGTGAAGCTGGGGAGAAAGCTGGCGTTCGAGAGAGGCGGTGCAAAAATCATGATGATGATCTACAGGCCGGAGATGGGGTGTGTTGAGGTGTATTTTGAGAGGGTGAAAGAAGTCATAAAGAGGGGAAGGTGAGAAATGATGGAGACAATAAAATGGAAAGCGGAATGGAGAGTCGTGAAGTTTTTCGACCCCCAAGGGGAGATTGCGGAACGCCTTAAGAGAGGCGCTTCTCTTGAGGAGACAATTGCCAGTTGCGGTGGGTGCCTCGCAGATGAGCAGTTCGAGGGAAATGTGGCGTTGAACGAGGGGCTTCAGGGGATAATCGATCTTATCTGCAATCTCGCGTCCGTGACACCTTGGGACGAATCTCACGCGAGAGTAGGGGTTGGCGACTCATCCACTCCTCCCTCTCCTACTCAAACCGGACTTCTCGGATCGAACCAAGCTTATGCTCCGATGGACGCTGGATACCCCGTGCGCACGAACCAAACTGTTGAGTGGAGAGGGACTTTCGGAGGGGATGAAGCGAACTTCCATTGGTATGAGTTCACTGTTGACAATGGCCCCGATGCGCAAGTCAACCTGAATCGCACTGTAGCGGACAAGGGGGTGAAATCCTCCGGAGAGACATGGGTTCTGAGCCTTAAGATCACGTTCTCGTAAGGATGGAGGTTTAGAACGATGGCGTTCGGAGATATAAGGAGGGAGGCTCCGAGCCCCGCATCCAACCCTACCGGGATCGGGGGGGATGGAAATGTAATCTGGCATTGCGATGCCGGTGAGGATCTCTTCTACGAGCTCTCGCCCGACGATTTTTCGATAGTAAGAACGGCTTCAACTCCGGACAGAGCGCCTTCAGGAGTCGGGGGAAAGGCTGGAGTTATATGGCATTGCGACAACAACGTGTGTAAGGTCTACGAGATCTCCCCGGATGATTTCTCGGTCGTGAAAGAGGCTTCGGCTCCGGGAACGGGTCCCCAAGGGATAGGAGGGGATGAGAACAAGATATGGCATTCAGACGGCTCGAAGGTCACACTCTACGAGCTTTCTCCTACTGATTTGAGTGTCGTGAGATACAAGGGCGCCCCGGGTTCGTACCCGACGGGAATCGGCGGAAGCTCTGAAGTGGTCTGGCATTGCGACAACATTCGCGACAAGATCTACGAGCTTTCCCCAGATGATCTCTCGGTCGTGAAGGAAGCTTCTTCACCTGCAACTTCCCCCACAGGGATAGGCGGGAATAAGTTCGTGATATGGCATTGCGACAACTACGTCGACAAGATCTACGAGATCGACACTGGTGGCATAGGTCAAGTGTCCGCAGAAGATGAGATCTCCTTGAGCGATCAGGCTCTCATATACGCACTTCGAGAGATTCTGGACGAAATAACGCTCAGAGAAACTGTAGGCTATGACACCGGACCTTCCCCGGCGGATCTTGCCCGTCTCATTCAGGATCTCAGATCGCAACTTGAATCTCCCCTCACGCTTGTGAGGAAAATTCAAACCAACAGATGGAAAATCGAAGATAACAAACTCATCATTTACGACGATGATCAGCAGACCCCACTCCTTGTGTTTGATCTCTATGACAAAAGCGGCGCTCCTGCCGAGATAAATGTTTACGAGAGGGTGCCGCAAGAGGGATAAGGAGGTGAGAAAAGTGGAGATGGCGCTTCTGATCGAGTTCGATCTTTCGACGGGGAGGAGGCCGGGAGGGATAGATCCGAGAGACCCCGGCCTGAAGTGCTACGGATGGCAGAATCTTGATTCAGTTCCTGCCAAGGAGATAAGGCTCATAGTGGACGGGAGAGACCCTTCACAGTATGAGGGGGTCAAGGGGATCAGAATTCTCAAAGGAAGGGACGAGATAAACAAAGCTATTGAGGAACACATGCCAAAGCGCTATGTGATCGAGAATGCCGCTCTCTTTCAACTCCATCTTCAGCAAAAGGGCATATCTCTTGATCAATATGCGGGAAAGGACACCCAAGAGGTTCTCAAGGAGCTTCACAGAATGGGAATTCTCGGAATAAGGGAAATTAGACCGAAAAGAGTTGAGGAAGTGCTTGGCGTGTGAGATCGCAGAAGGGGACGAGAAAGATGAGGGGGTTTTTCTTCAGACGCCGGAGATGCCGTCATGTGTGGATTAAGTTGAACCCCTATGTGGGAGATTGGATGAAGGATATTCCGAAGAACCACATTTCCGGAGCTGTCAAGGCGATAGCGGAGTATCAGAGCGAGAATCTTCCCGCTTGGAACTATGTTGTTTTCAGATGCGAGAAATGCGGAGAAATGAGGGTCGAGGGAGTTCATACCTACGCAGGGGGAGGGGTGTATGGGCAGAAGATAGGATTGCGCACGCCTCTGGGGAAAGGAGGAGAGTAAAATGAGAGGGCCTCTTCTGAGCACGATCCTCAATGAAGTGGTTGAGAAAGGCTATGTGGTAATTGTCCATGATGCAAAAAATATGGGGAAGATCCTCGATTGGGTGATCCGGCGCGATGAGGGAGAGGCCAAGGACTTTGGAAAGGCGATGCTCCAGAGGATTGAGGAGGAGAGGAAGAACTCCGAGATTCCGCTGATCACCCCTCTGAGGAAATACGCGAGGGAGTGCGGGGAGATCAAAGCCTCGATCTTTGAGATACGCAGGGTGGGGGAGCTTGACCTCTCCTGAGAATCAAGGCTTATAATTCAATTGGGCTTCAGCGGAGGGGAGGAGAAGCCGAGGCCACGTGGAAGGCACGGCTGGACAAACCGGCCGTGCCGTATTTTGTTTTCGGGAGGTGCGGGATGGCGGAAAAGCGGGGCGGCGGACAGGAGAGAAAGTTTGAGTGTCCGCTTTTCAAAGGCCTGTGCAGGCCGGACTGCGTTTTCAGATCCGAGGGGGTGTGGAGAAAATGCCTTCTTGCCGATCTCGCAAGAACGCTGGTCGAAAAGGAGGCGAAGGGAAGCCTTGGCTCATGATCGCCGTCGGAGTCGGATCGTTCTGGTGCGGCTGGCTTGTGGGATATGTGATGGGAATTTGCAGGATATTCGTGGGAGGAGGTGGATGAGAGATGAGGCTTGAAGATGAGGAGAGGAAGCTGTGCATAGACGCCATAGAGTTCGCGCTCGAAAAGGGATACGGGAGGGGGAAGGGCAGAAGGAGGAGGCTTGAAGAGCTACTCAGAAGACTGAAGACAAAGTTCGAGCTGGAGGAGATCTGGGAGTCGAAGGGCAGAATCTGCGATGAGGACACGATGAAAGAAGTCTTGAGGATCGGATTCGGAATCGAAAATCCCATCAAGCTGGGAACCGGAGACAGGCTCACATACTGGGCGGGAAGGAGCGCTTGGAAGGGGCTTCCCCGCGTTGTGTTCTGCGCCACCAAGCAGAACAGCGGATACGCCACTCTCAGGTTCGTGGTTCCCTACGATGTGGCTCTCAGCATGAAGGG
>Ga0190310_1000173_pt1 | contig 24318 bp, 21 predicted proteins | sample 48700778_MG_FD_165059 | JGI IMG/M metagenome (GOLD analysis project Ga0190310, IMG submission 165059) | Hydrothermal vent sediment bacterial communities from Southern Trench, Guaymas Basin, Mexico - 4870-07-7-8_MG | ecosystem: Environmental > Aquatic > Marine > Hydrothermal vents > Sediment ... | reverse complement strand
ACAAAATCTTCATCCTCCATTATAACCTTATGATGCCACCATTTATTAGCGCTTTTAAACGTAGGAGCGAAAACTATTAACTCATAACCCATCTTAATAAATTCCCTTCCTATGAGTTCAGCATGTAATGAGGCCCCACATGTTGCATTCCATCTCCCTAAAATAGCTATTTTCATCATAGATCATCAAAAGTAAGTACGTTAGGACTAAAATTAACCTTGTCTTTAGCTTGAGAGCTTTTTAAAGCTTATAAGTCTAGCACAAACTAGGTAAAAATGGACATAACCTTTTTGGAGGTGGTTTATCATGCTTAGGGAGTTGAATAATAAGGTTATTGATGTATACTCTCAGAGAAGGAAGGATCCGAAATTCAAGAGGTTCGTAGGAGCTATTCTATGTGGAGGTTATGGTAAGAGGTTAAGGCCTCTAACCGAATCTATGCCCAAGTCTCTAATAGAGATAAAGAACGGCTACACGATCCTAGAACGTCAAATGTTCCAATTGAAGTACGTAGGTATTAGTAAAGTATACCTTCTTGCAGGATATCTTCATGAGAAGATAAAAGAACGGTACGGAGAAAACTATAACGGTTTGAAAATTGAATATTTGATTGAAGACAAACCTAGAGGTACTCTTTTTGCTATAAATAACCTATTAGACGTATTAGATGAAGATCAGGTAGCCGTAATTATGAATGGGGACGTAGTAACCGATGCAAACATTTCCGAAATGCTAAACCAATGGGTAGAGAATACGGTAAGCATGTTAGTTACTCCCTTAATTTCCCCTTACGGTATAGTTGAGTTAGGGGCGGATCATAGAATAACGTCGTTTGTCGAGAAGCCCAAACTTCCTTACTATATAAACGGAGGGATATATGTAGTTCCCAAGACCTTAGAGAGGTACTTTAAGGAATTTAAGGAAGGGGATGTAGAGAGGCTTGTATTCCCTAAGCTAGCTAAAGAGGGATTATTGAAGTACTATAGAGAAGATGATGCCTACTGGTGCTCGGTTGACTCCTTAAAGGACTTAGGGAACGTTCAAAAGGAGTATGAGAACAGAACGGATAAGCCTTGGGGGTATGAGAAAGTAATAGTTTGTACAGAACACTACCTAACTAAAATGCTCTATATTATGAAGGGCTATATAGAACATCATTACATATGCATAAGGAAAAAGATGAGACCTTACATGTAATTAGAGGAGAAGGAATAGTAGTATTGGAGGGAGAGCATGTATGTGTTAAAAGCGGAGATATCGTAAGGGTAAAGCCTAAAACACAGCACCTAATACATGCTACTGAAAATATGACAATTTACGAGTATTCTACGCCGAATTTAAGCGACGTTGTTAGGATAGAGGATCCGTACCATAGAGATGATTAAATTAGTTCATCGTTCCAGAGAATGGATAAACAATTGTAACATAAGTTGTTCGCTCCACGCTCAACGTGGTTTTGATTAGAACCATTAAATGTATCGCTTATCTCTAAATGTACACCACACCACTTACATTTCATTTTTAAGGGCTAATACATTGCAATTAGTTAAGGATGGGATTTTAAGTTAGTTTACCATTTAGTCTAAAGATTTATTGATGTTCAGCTTGAGAGAGATCGATAAAGTTAATTATTAGGCTTTGCTTAACCTGTTTCCTGAACTTATGGGGCCGTCGTCTAGCTTGGTCTAGGATGCCAGCCTGGGGCGCTGGTGATCGCGCGTTCAAATCGCGCCGGCCCCACCACTTGAGAAATTGATAGTATAAAGCGATGAACGCGTTTTGGTCAATATTGTCAAGGTAATGCCGCTTTTCCTTCGCGCGTCATCCCCACTCCGCTTTACATCAATAATATCCATTCACCAACTATTTTTGACGACCAAGGTCTCTTTCTCTAACCGTATACTAAACTCATTTGCGCATCCACATGCTTAGCTTTATTAGGTAAAATGTTAGAGAACGAGCTCAACTTCTTTATTTTAATATATTAATACTTTCTGCGAAACGTCTAGTGGTTTGCCTCAATAGCGATGTTTTTGCAGAAATGCTGTCTATTTACGATCGGCCATAATGAGGAATGCTTAACTTGCTATACCCGAGCAGAGGACGTGTTAAGTCATTTGAGACGTCTACTTCGACGTTTATTGCAGAAACGGTAAGTAAGAATTTTTAAGCCCACGGCTGTAGCAAATAAAAATTGAAACTACAATGCGTAAGTTTATAATATATTATCTTAGGCCTTTCAAACTCACTCCACTCAGCGCATTTTTGTAGTAGACTAAAAATATCCTATATTTAACGTCCTTCCATGAATTCCTTACATATCGATCGTCCATAAGAGCTACATACCGACTACCTCCATAATCGCTTACCCTCTAAAAGTCTAACATCACCATAAACTTCGTTACTTGATCCAGAACCTCCATCGACTTGATAAGAAGAAATCAATTCGCTTAAGGATTCTTATCGAATAACTTAGTACTTTATGACACCGTACCTATCCAGTGCAAAATTCTTTTAGAACATGATGGTAATTATGTAAAGATTATCTACTCTCTTCATAAGACTTTCCCATCATCACAGCCTTAGAGGGAACGTCTAGGTTATATCTACCTTTTTTATCCATTCTTTTCCTAAATCTAAGGCTTTTTCCAAACAGCTAGGATCATAATTGTCAAAAAGATCATTAGCAGTGCAGAAAGTGTTATTAACGTAGTTGCGAGTCCTAAGTTCGGAGAAGTTGGGATCACTCGCAACGTTCGGATGATCTCTCTTCCACCGGCATTAACACTTATCGAATGATTCCCAGGTTCAATAAAGGAGGTGCTAGCCTTAACCTCAAAAAATACAGAATGTGCGGGTATTAAGGTCTTCTTTACATCGAAAACCAAGTTATCCTTCTTGAATTTAACATCGAGATTTAACGGAAAGCTTGAGGTATTGTTGAAAAGAGCTACGACTTCGAAATTTTCGCCAGCTTGAACTTCATCTGGGACCAAGATGTTAACTAACCCCCTTACAATTACATTGTTGTTTTTTAGCAACACCGAATTAGGAGGATCATGGAGGATTAACATGTTCCCGTAATTTTCTATAGAATTATTGCGTATTATCGCTCTCTTTACTCCCATCTCATTAGCTCCCGCCTGATCTCTCTTAAAGTCTATTACAATAGGATGCGTAAAATTAATCAATTCATTTCCTTCAATGAGTATTGTGGAATTCTCCGCATAAGTTTTAAAGGCATCCCACTTCTTAACGTAACGCATTCCAAGCGCGATCCCTATAGAGTCCTTCTCAACTGAGTAATTACCAGTCCACCATTTTGCACTTCTAAGGTACCTTTGCTCCCTCCATTTGAATCGATCTACACCGACAAGAACGTTATCCCTTATTATGAGGTTTCCGAAATTTCCCAGATTATCAGGAGAGGATGTAGCTACTCCATTGAGAACGTTTGTGAATTTATTGCCCACAATATAGACGTAATCACTTCCTTCTAAGGCTATACATGCCCCATCAATTGGCGTAACGTTTGCAATCCTATTATAGCCTGTCCAATCATTTCTTACGATATAATCCCTTGGTATGTAGCTACCTATGTTTAAAAACGTATTATTCACGATATAGACGTATTTTATTCCCTTAGCCATATCGAAGTCTACTGCCATTGTATAAGGTGGACCATTAGAAAACACGTTGTTCCTTATCGTTATGTTATACCCGCTCCATCCGAGACTAAGCATAGCCTTTGAACAGTAAAATCCGTACATCCAATATGCCATGTTTTTAAGTAGCTTCCTTTCCCAAACTTCTTTAAAGTATTCTTTACTCATGACCTTTGGCTGATAAGTCACGTCCAAGATTGTGGAGTTCTCAAATACCAAATTTACGCAAGCTTCAAAATGGACAGGAGAGAGGTTATGAACATAGGTTTCGTTAAAAATATGGCTGTTCTTTAGCTTTCCAGTAAAGCCGAAGATTGAGTTTTTGAACCTATTACCGTGAATTGTGAAATTTTCACCAGCATCCCATGGAGGTATGTTGGCCACCATTATACCTATTGGAAGGTCCTCAAAAGTATTATTGTACACCTCTTCATTTTTCGTCCCCGGATAAAACCTGAGCCCGAATATCTCTCTGTCCATTCTTTTGGCTTGTCCAAAGTAATTGCTAATTATTCGGTTACCGTTCGAACCATTCATGAAGGCTAGCCCCTCATGCCTCATCTCTATAAACCTATTTCTCTTGATTAGGTTATTCGAGGAGTATATTCTTATGCTCGTATAGTTCCTAAATACATTACCAACGATCTCGGCTTCATCGGCCTTAATCACAATTCCATCCTCTCCATAAAGATTCACATTTCTTGTGAAATCAGGTCCAATCCAAAGGTATCGATTATATTCCACAAGCCTTTCCCCACTGGTTACATTTCTAAAGGCTTCAAGGTCTATGCTTCCGAAGTTTTGGACTTCGGAGTTTAGTAACCTAAACTTCGCTCCCTTTTCTACAAAGATGGAGAAACCATTTCCGGTAATCTCGCTGTTCTCTATAAAGAGCTTAGATCCGGGCTTCGCTATTAAGATCCTATGTCCATGAAAGATGAGCGTGGAATTTATTATATGTAGCTCACCTGATATCGTCATATCCTCATAAATCTCAACTATCTGATTCTGGATATAGGACCGGGTATAATTTCTTGCCGAAGAGTTTACGGTAGCACCGCTTATGATTAATATTAAAGGAAGCATGATCAGAAAAGGTCGAAATGTCATACGCATTAAAGTTAGGGAGGAGATGATATTTAAACTAATGATTTAACTAAAGAAGGCATGGCTTTTAAGCAATGGAATTACTTCCTTAGGCGATGTGTGCCTTAGTGAAGTCAGGATAAACCCCATCTAAATGTTATCAATTTTAGAGGCATCTAGCACATGAATAGAGCCGATCGTGATTTTTATAAAATATGCGCTTCACGATATCTCAAATTATACTCTTATATAGATACTCAAAATTATCTATATATTTACACTATAAATTTTAAGAAAATACGAAATAGATATATAGGGAATAGGTTATACTTAGTGTGAAATGGAAGAGGTTAGAAGGGTTCAGGTAACAGGAGGATCTACCTATATAGTATCGCTACCTAAGTGGTGGATAAGAGATCTAAAGATAAAACAAGGAGATTTGCTTCAGTTTGTACTACAACCAGATTCATCACTTCTCATAGTTCCTAAAACGATCGCTAAAGAAAAGGAGAGAAAGGTATCTTACGTTAATGCTTCTCTAGCCGAAAGTATAGAGGATGTAGGGAGGTTGTTCATAGCTTCTTACTTAGCAGGATACGATTTTATTCACGTTAAGTTTGGAAGGGGTATGTCTGGGGTTAGATCGCATTTAAAGGATATCATAAGGAAAAAATTGGTAGGCGTTGAAATCATTGAAGAATCGTCTGAACATTTGATAGGACAGTGTCTTCTAGGACACGTCGAGTTTCCGTTAAAGACCGCTATAAGTCGTATGCATGTCCTCTCTATATCAATGCATAAGGATGCCTTGAAGGCGTTAAGAGATAGGGATTTAGCGCTTGTAGAGGATATACTACAACGTGATGATGATGTCGATAGGTTATACTTCTACGTAGTTAGACAGCTTAAAGCCGCCGTAGCTAATAGACCTTTAATAGAGGAAATCGGTCTAAAGGAACCAAGGGACTGTCTAGGTTATAGGTTAGTTGCAAAGAGCCTAGAGAGAATAGCGGATCACGCTATTAGAATAGCCAGAGCAATTAAAATGATACAAACTCAGCCTCCTAAAGACTTGATAGAATTGATAGTGGAGATCGGTTCCGTCGCTATAAGCGCTTGTGAGGATGCAATGAGAGCTTTAAGTAAAGTCGATATGAGGTTAGCGCAAAAATCCATTTCTCTAGCACAGGAAGTGGGGACTTTTGAAGAGAAACTCACTAGGAAGATCTTGGAATCGAATTTAGATGCTCAAACCATAATGGGGTTAAAACTGATTATAGAAAGCATCCGTAGGATGGCTGAATACGGTGCCGACATAGCAGAGGTGGTTATTAACTTAGCGTTTAGTAGGATAAGAGAGGAGATATAACCGTAAAACGAACTTCTGACTAGAGAAAACAATTTGCACCGAATTTCTACCTTAAAGGGATTTCTATTTCGTTAGTTTTAGTTGAAGAAGGTTTCAGACATCTTAGGAATTTATTAGGAACTTTGGTTATTTACGGTAGTTTTGACTTTTTCTGTTCAAAAACTTCCACGCTTGAAAATTTAAAAATGACGAGAAGATCATCGTATAGGGCGAATTCAGATGGGGATGACTATAAGTGAAAAAATTCTAGCTAAAGCCTCTGGAAGAGAAAAAGTAGAGGCGGGGGAGGCAGTCTGGGTGAAGGTGGATTTGCTAATGGTACATGATTTAACCGGGCCTCCTGCTATAAACATTTTCAAGAGAGAATTCGGAGAAGAGACGAAGGTATGGGATCCAGGTAAGATAGTCGTCATCGAGGATCATACTGTGCCTTCGAAGGATGTGGATTCAGCTTTATGTAGACAAATATTAGCGAAATTCGTAAAGGAACAAGGAATAAAGCACTATTATCCTTTTGGAATAGGGGAGTACGGCATATGTCATGTAATACTGCCTCAAGAAGGACACGTTAAGCCTGGAGATCTGATAGTAGGAGCAGATTCTCATACCGTTACATATGGAGCTTTAGGAGCTTTCGCTACCGGTATAGGACATACTGAAGCTGCTAACGTCCTATATACGGGCGATATATTACTGAAAGTTCCTGAAACATTAAGGTTTGTTATTGAAGGAAAGCTCGAGAGATTCGTAATGGCCAAGGACGTTATACTTAGGATAATAGGAGATATAGGAGTAGATGGAGCAAATTATAAGGCTATGGAGTTCGCTGGATCGACCATATCGGGTATGAGTGTAGACGAGCGTATGACCTTAAGCAATATGAGCGTTGAGGCAGGGGCTAAAGTGGGAATTATAGAACCAGATGAGAAGACCATTGAGTTTGTAAAGGAGAAGAGGGGTAGCGTTGACTTCCGTCCCACTAAAAACGATCCAGATGCTTTATTTGAAAAGGTATACGAATATGATGCATCTGAGATAGAGCCTCTAGTGGCTAAACCTTACTCTCCAGCTAATATAGCTCCGGCTAGAGAATTAGAAGGGTTAGAAATAGATCAAGCGTTCATAGGATCTTGTACTGGAGGGAAATACGAAGACCTTAAGGTAGCGGCTTCTATACTAAAGGGTAAGAGGGTTAAGGTGAGAACTGTAGTTGTACCTGCGACGATCAAGGTATATATGAGGGCATTGAGAGAAGGGTTGATTGAAGAATTTCTAAAAGCCGGAGCGGTAATAGGTCCTCCAACTTGTGGTCCGTGTATAGGTCTCCATATGGGGGTACTTGGAGAGGGAGAGGTAGCTATAAGTACGTCAAACAGGAACTTTCCAGGTAGGATGGGGCATAAAAGTTCAAAAGTATATTTGGCATCGCCCGCTACGGTAGCTGCCTCAGCGGTAGCCGGAAAAATTGTAGATCCGAGGGATTTAGAGGTGAGATAATGGAGCTCGTCATTAAAGGAAGAGCGTACCTATGCGGTGACCATGTAGATACGGATCAGATAATACCTGGTAAGCATCTAGTTAAAGACAATATGGAGTACTTGGGAAAGCATGCTTTAGAGGGTCTAGATCCCGATTTTCCCAAGAAGGTTAAGGAAGGGTTAAACATCATCGTAGCGGGAAGGAACTTTGGTTGCGGCTCTAGCAGAGAACAAGCTCCTGCGGCTTTAAAGGGAGCAGGGGTAAAGCTCGTTATAGCGAAGTCCTTTGCTAGAATCTTCTATAGAAATTCTATATTGGGAGGACTGTTGAACTTAGTAGAGGCCGATATAGTTGATAAGGTTGATATTGGAGATGAATTAGAAGTAGATCTAGAGAAGGGAATTATAAAAAACCTAACTAAAAAAGAAGTTTACAAGTTTTCAAGAGCATATCCGAAGGAGTTTATGGAGATAGTTGAAGCAGGAGGTATAACGGCCTACAACAAGAGGAGAAAGCCGCCTCGTTAACTTCTTTCTCAATTCTTTAACTTTTCCTAAAGACCATCATGAGTTTTTTACGAGGTTTGAAAGCCGCCTCAGTATGCTCACTTCCGACCCGAGATCCCTTTTCTAGGGTTCTTACGGATAGCCGCTTATTACTTACTGAAGTCAGAAAGCTAATTACGGAAATTTCTAAACATTAAAGTCGCTAACTTCCTTTCTTCATCTTACTGGAAAGCTTTTCAGCAATATTCCTTGCTTCGTGTGCTTCTCCAAAAATGTATAATACGTCTCCTTTTTCTAAGTCCATTCCAAACTCGGCCGTAATCTTCGTTTTAGACTTTGCTAGTAAGTAAACGCTATGGGGTTCCCTCTCCAGCTCTATTTTAATTTTCCTAGGAACGATAATGGAGTAAAGTGCTACCCTTTTCTCAAGACCCTCGTATATCTTAACCGGTAAGCCTACGCCTAAAAGCTCCTTTAGCTTCGTTTCAATTATTGAGTATGGGTCGATTAAAAGCCTAACCCTCGCTTTCTTAAAGAATGGTTCGTTTAAGGGGTTATTTATAACGGATATAACTCGATGTACTCCTGCTTCAACAGCAGCCTTTGCTATTCTCAAGTTTAGAGCATCGCTACCTGTACATACTACTAAGACGTCAGCATCGTTTTTTACCCTCTTTACATAATCCAATATTTCATCAATTTCAAGGCTTAGTACTTCAGCAAAGGGAAACTGCTTTTGAGCCATTCCAGCTTTTTCAATAGTGGTCTCTACTATGACAATTTCTCCATTTGGGTCTATTTCTTTCAAAGTATTTACGACGAAGAAGGCTGAATGTCCTCCTCCAATTACCAATGCTCTCATAGCCCTATCTCCTCCGCCTCTGTTATTACCTCTACAAGCCTCTTACTCATTTCCCTTTTATTTAACCTTCCATCCTCTACCGCTCTCCTTAATATGGCTTCAGCTACCTGATATGCCATATCCGTTAACATGTGCAAAGGCTTCATTTCATGTTCCCTATATCCTAGATCGACTTCTTCTATTCTCTTCTTCATTCTAAAGGCATCTAAGAGTAGGCCTACGTCTACCCCCCATCCTTCCTCAAATTCCACGGAATAGAAGAACTTCCTATGGCCAGCTATTTCTCCACTTAACGGTTGCTTAAAGCTAGCTAGCTCCGGATAGAACATCTTTAGCAAAGGCTTAGCCACAAGTTCAGTTACCCTTCCAGCTTTTCTTTGATACCTTCCCTTTACGAAATCGGCTCTTCCGTTTATAATGGGCTCAGCAAGTTTTTCTATGAAGGACGTATCGAAGTTTTCTATATCGATGTCTACAAATACTACTACGTCTTGCGATGCCATTAAAGCCCCATCTCTCATAGCAATTCCCTTCCCTGGATAAATTAACTTACTTTGAACTATGACCTTCGCTCCAGCTTCTAAAGCTCTTTTAACGGTGCCATCGGTACTACCTCCATCAACTATAATTACCTCTTTCACCCTCTTAGCCTTAAACGCTATGCTTACGTTCTTTTTCACGAAGCGTTCTCTATTTTTAACTGGAAAAACGACTGCAACGTACAAGATATGAAAAATTCGACTTCTACATTATTTAAACATAACTTATTATAATTAAATACAGCTAGGAGGTGATGGCTTTGACCTTGGAAGACAATCCGCTGAGCATTAGTACCATAGAGAAGTTAGCGCAAAAGATCGTGAGCTTAAAAGAGGGGCTTAATCCAGAAGTATTATATGAATGGTTTATGATAATAGAGGAAGAAGCTAAGGCTAGGGCTCCGGAGGATTTAAAGGGGTTAATTAAGGTAACTCAGGATCCCATTCTCCCCATGAAGTTTAAAATAGATATATCGAGGAGGGCAGTTAAGTACTTTATCGAAGCTATAGAGAACAATCTGGATAAAATGCCCTTTGCTACTAGGCTCTACTTTCAAAAAGTTGAAGAGGTAATATTAGATGAGTACGAAAAAAGTTTTAATAAATCGATGAGGTAAGGAGAAGAACGTGTCACAAGATGGTCTTTTGATTAAAAAGATGGCGGAGCTGGTAGATAAGGGAGAGACCTTCGCCTTAGCTACCGTTGTAGATGTGGAGGGGAGCAGTCCAGGCAAACCGGGGTTTAAGATGTTAATAATGAAGGATGGAAGTACTCTAGGTACGATAGGAGGAGGAAGCTTAGAGGAGAGGGTTAAGAGGATAGCATTAGATGTTATAAAGGAGAGAAAACCTAGAAAGGTGGAGTTAGCGTTAGTTGAGGAGGGAAAAGGAGGAGTAGGAATGCTTTGTGGAGGGAAGGCTACCGTTTTTATCGACGTAATAGGTAAAAGCTCTAAAGTGGTAATCATAGGAGGAGGGCATCTCGCCGAGGCTATAGCGTCATTGTCGAAGAAGGTAGGCTTTAACGTCATCGTTATCGATCCTTACGCTACTACTGAAAGATTTCCGAACGCAGATAGATTGATAAGAAGCGGGCCAGAAGAAGCCTTGAAAGATCTAAGCTTAGACGAGGAAACATACCTCGTTGTATTAGGAGAGCATGAATTCGATGTACCGAGCTTAAAAGAAACTCTCAAATCTCCAGTTAAGTACATTGGCATGATAGGGAGCAGGAGGAGGATAGCTACGGCTTTTGAGAAAATACTAGAGCTGGGTTTCGAGAAAGAAGATTTAAAGAAGGTATACGCTCCAGTAGGCTTAGATATAGGAGCTGAAACTCCTGAAGAGATCGCGATAAGCATATTAGCGGAAATACTAGCCGTTAAGAAAGGAGGTAGTTTGAGACACCTAAGAGAAGTTAAAAAGGTAGAGGTAAAAAGCGCTTAATTTTTAAAATAAACAAAACTATTTTATCCTTGTAGATGCTACCGTTAAGAAGGGTTGTCTTCTACGGAAATAACCGATAATCTTTCTCAATCATTCAACTATGCCACTAAGTTAACTAAAAACGTAGGCAACTTAATTATCTTAATAATACTTAACCTCATTCCCATAGTTAACTTCATAATTGTAGGCTATGCAGCGAGGATTTTAAGAGAGGGGCCAGAAGAGCCTCCCGTTTTAGATAGATTTGGAGATGCCTTCATTGAAGGCCTTAAGGTTATCATAGTCGCTATTATCTACTTTATAATACCTGCTTTAATAGCGGGAATAGTTGTGGGATTGGCCGTAATAGGTTTCCTTACTTCTCCTCACGCCGTACCTACGATGTTTACCCTATGGCATATATTAACTCATGTTTGGGCTAGGATCGTGTTCGTTGCGGTTATTGCCTTTTTATTTTCCATAATAGCTACCATGGGGATTATCCACATGATCGTGACAAAGAGCCTTTCCAAGGCCTTTTCCTTTTCGGAAATCCTTAAGTTGATTGAGAAGGTCGGGTGGGGAAGATATCTACTTTGGCTCGTAGTAATGTTCGTAATAGGGCTAATAATTTCAAGTTTAGAAAATATCCCATGGATAGGATGGATTATATCTAGCGCTGCTGGGGTATTTTACCTAGTATTTTTCGCGAGAAGCGCTTACTTAATATATCCCTATCAGGAAACGGGTTCGTAGATTATCCCCTTGCTCTTAGCGTAGCTATACGCTCTTTCCATCTCACTTGGATATGGCCTCCTAGATATTTCTGGAAACTTTTCGGGATACCTCGCTACTAGATATTCAGGTCTGTATTGCGCCATTATGTTCACTAACCTTCCTGGAAGGTTCTCGGCTATCCAATCTAAAATGGGAATGGTACAGCACTCGAGATGGTTCGGTAAAACTAAATGCCTTATTATCATATCTCCCATCTCCCCAGCCCATTTGTGGTTTCTCTTCACTACAAACGTATAGTTCCTAATCGCCGATAGCCTTAGAGCGCACTCATCGTTTCCGTACTTGAAATCGGGAAGCCATATGTCGATTATATCGGAGATTAACTTCATCGTTTCCTCGCTCATATACATATTTGAGTTCCACAGTATTGGTATGTTGATATCTACCTGTGTTAGAGCGCTCAAGATAGTGTGGAGATTTGGAGTTGGTTCTCCTCCTACTAAATTTACGTTCAAACATCTATCTCCCGCTAACACCTTAATTATAGACGCTAAGGTCTTTGGATCGGTTTCCATCCCATTGTACGCGTTTTGCGATATATCCCAATTTTGACAAAATACGCATCTAAAGTTGCATCCTGTGAAAAATATGGTTCCGGAGCCCGTACTTCCTACTAACGGAGGCTCTTCTCCAAAATGGTGGAAGAAGCTAGAAACCCTAGACCTATAATCTAACCTACATACCCCTCTTCTCTGAGTTCTATCCAGCTGACATTTCCATTCACAAAATCTACAAGATTCCAGCATTCTCTTTGCTATCTCTGCTTTGAGGTCTAAGTAATTTGGAGAAGCTGGAGGTCTGGATTCAACCCAATCTAGCTTTACGTTCCTCATCTCCATCATTTCCTTCGATTTTTCATCGTGTAATTTCCATAGATCCTCTAAGCTTCCCTCTATTTTAACTTCGATCCTTTTTGCTACCCTATACCAAGCAGGTTCCTTAGAAGTCAGGACTCCATAGTAGTGCTGTAATGCTTTCCTAACTTCTGGGTTTGCATACGATGAGCCTAATTCGTAAAGGTACCTCATCTATTAATATCTGTAAAAGCCTTGATATTGATAAAGGTTTATCTTAAACTTAAAGATCCAGTAGAAATCTTAATTTGTAAATCTCTCCTTCTTTGGAAATCGACATCTCGTGATAGGTAACGGCCTTTACTTCCGTTTTATAGCCGTGTTTTTCCCTTTTGTACGGTTCACCTCTCAACTTTCCCTTTAACCTGTAACCTTCACCATCTTTTTCAATCTTCAATTTAAACTCACACGGAACGAATTGATCGGTCCATACTTTTAATAAAATCGATTCTAGCCAATTGTAAAGCAAGTTTTCTAGGTCGATGCCCTCTACCTCTACCTCATCTTCCATTATCGCTTTAACCTTTTCTACGTCCAACATTACATTCAACATTCCTAGGGCAGCGTTACTAAACGCCTCTTCCAATGTTCGTCCATAAGCTTCTATGAAAGCATCGCTCATATAATCTAAGTAGCGGTAAGGCTGCATGGTAAGGATTAAAAAGACAGGAGCATAAAACCTTTAAGGATTAAGCCTTTTAATTCCGAGGAGCCGGGGTGGCAGAGTGGACAAATGCGCAGGCCTTGAGTATAGACGAGAGAGCCTGTGGGCCCTCGGGGCCCTCGTGGGTTCAAATCCCACCCCCGGCGCCATTAAAATAACGCATTGTTCTACAAGAGCTCGATGATGCAGGGTATTACTTTTAAAGGATTATAAAAGTAGATTAATTTGGGGGTTTATTTTTGAAACGATTAATCATAGTTTCAAATAGGCTGCCTGTTAGCGTAGTAAGGAGAAGAGGGAAATTACAGTTCCAGCCCAGTGTTGGGGGATTAGCTACAGGTCTTGGCTCCTTCTATAGGTCGTACCAAAGTTTATGGATAGGATGGCCTGGAATACCCTTAGAAGAAATTAGAGGGGTGGAGGAGGACGTAAAAAAGAAATTGTTATCTGAAGGTTGTTATCCTGTGTTCCTTTCCCAGTGCGACATCGAAAATTATTACCACGGCTTTTGCAACAAAACGATTTGGCCTCTCTTCCATTACTTCCCTCAATATACCATATACGAAGAGAAGATGTGGAAAGCATATAAGAAAGTAAATGGAATCTTCCGCGATATCGTATTGGAGGTTATGAAACGTGACGATTTTATTTGGATACATGACTATCATTTAATGCTTCTTCCGAGATTGATAAGAGAAGAAGTTCCGGGTGCGACTATAGGATTTTTCCTCCACATACCCTTTCCATCATTTGATGAATTTTGTTTACTTCCTTGGCGTGAAGAAGTCATAAATGGAATCCTAGGAGCCGATCTCATTGGATTCCATACATATGATTACGCCCAACATTTCCTCGATACCGTTCGCCGGTTGTTAGGACACGAACACGCTCTTGGACAGCTCATTGCCGATAATCGTGTAATAAGGGTAGATGTATTCCCCATGGGGATTGATTACAAATCGTTTAGTCGCATGGTGAAAGCTCCAGAAGTTAGAAAGGAGGCTGAAAAAATTAAGAAGAGAGTAGGGGGTAGGAGGATAATTCTATCAATTGATAGACTAGATTATACAAAGGGCATACCCTTGAGGTTAGAGGCGTTCGATTTATTTCTAGAAAAGAATCCGAAATATAGGGAGAAGGTAACCCTTATTTTGGTAGCCGTTCCCTCACGCACAAGAGTAGAGCCTTACGTTCTATTAAAGAAGCAAGTAGATGAGCTTGTAGGGAGGATAAATGGGAAGTACGGCACCTTGGATTGGACTCCGATTTGGTACTTATATCGTTTCTTGCCCTTCCACGTCCTAGTTGCCCTATACAGTGTAGCCGATGTAGCGCTTCTCACTCCTCTGAGAGATGGGATGAACTTGATAGCTAAAGAATTCGTTGCAACTAAAGTTGATGGGAAGGGCGTTTTAATAATTAGCGAGATGGCAGGGGCTTCAAAAGAATTGGGTGAAGCGATTGTGGTGAATCCAAATAACAGGAATGAAGTTGTAAAGGCATTGGAAAGAGCGCTTGAAATGACGGTAGATGAGCAAATAGAACGTAATAGAGTAATGCAGGAGAGATTGAAGCGTTACGACATAAATCGATGGGTAAGTGATTTTATTGATAGATTGTTCCATGTTAAAAAATTACAGAAAGAGCTTTATGCGAGGAAGCTTACAGCGGAGACGAAAAAGAGCTTAATTAGCAACTATCGCAAGAGTAGGAGGAGATTGATCTTGCTGGATTACGATGGGACTCTTGTTCCCTTTGCTGAAAGACCGGAAAAAGCCAAGCCAGATAATGAGCTTTTAAAGCTCCTCAACACACTTACACGAAAAATGGAAAACGAGGTTGTAATTGTAAGTGGAAGGGATAGGGTAACATTAGAGGATTGGTTTGGTAATTTAAATGTAGGGTTAATTGCTGAAAACGGGGTTTGGATAAGGGAAAGAGGAGGCGTGTGGAAAATGATAGAGCCCCTAAAGAACGATTGGAAGAAGGAGGTAAGACCGATCCTTGAGCTATATGTAGATAGAACGCCTGGCTCGTTTATAGAAGAAAAAGAGTTTTCTCTCGTTTGGCACTATAGAAAAGCCGATCCTAGATTGGGAATGGTAAGAGTAGGTGAGCTTAAAGACGCTCTATTACATCTTATTGCAAACCTCAACTTGAGGATCTTAGAGGGAGATAGAGTAATTGAAATAAAAAATGCAAGTGTAAATAAGGGTAGGGCTTCGCTAAAATGGATTTTAAAAGAAAAGTGGGACTTTATCTTAGCAATAGGAGATGATTGGACGGATGAGGATCTTTTCGCTGTTCTCCCTAAATATGCTTATTCTATAAAGGTTGGCTTTGTTCCTTCTAAGGCTAAATTTAACTTAAGTACCGTAGATGATGTGCGTTCATTATTGAGGGAGCTGGCCAATACTTAGGAGGATGATAATATGAAAGATCTTGACAGTTATAGGGCGATAGTAGGTGATAAAGTGATATCAGAGATATATAGGAAGGCTAAGAGGTTGTACGGGATACGCGTACTTCACATTAACTCTACATATTACGGTGGAGGAGTAGTGGAGATGTTAAGTTCTCTCGTACCCCTTATGAATAGCATAGGAATAGAGATGGATTGGAGAATACTCAGAGGTACGCCGGATTTCTTTACCATCACTAAAAAGTTCCATAACGCTCTCCAAGGAGATTCGATAAATTTAACTGAAATTAAAAAGCGTATATACGTTCAAACTAATGAAGAATTCTCCTCTTATTGTCACATAGATCACGATTGCGTTATCATCCACGATCCACAACCCCTACCCTTAATTAAGTTTTACAAAAAGAGACAGCCGTGGATTTGGAGATGTCACATCGATATTTCCAATCCAAATGAGCAATTATGGGAATTTCTCAAGGGATTTATACTCAGATATGATGCAGTAATTATTTCAAGTGAAAAGTATAGAAGAAGGGATTTACCCGTGGAGCAAAGGGTAATTTACCCTGCTATAGATCCTTTATCTCCGAAGAATATGGAGATTTCTTCGGAAATTGTGCACAAGTATCTTAGGAAGTTTGGAATACCAACGGATAAGCCGCTTATAGTTCAAATTTCGAGGTTTGATAAGTGGAAGGATCCAGAAGGGGTGATTGAGATATTTAAACTAGTTAAGGAGAAGGTGGATTGCAGACTTGTCCTATGTGGAAGTATGGCAACCGACGATCCAGAAGGATGGACGGTATATGAAAGAGTTAGGAGAAAGGCACGACGCTTGATAGAAAGAAAAGAGGTCTTACTTATAACCAGCGAAAATAACATACTTGTAAATGCGCTACAGCGGAGCTCTGCTGTTGTCATCCAGAAATCGATTAAAGAAGGCTTTGGGCTTACAGTGACCGAAGCTTTATGGAAAGAAAAGCCCGTCGTAGCATCTAACGTAGGCGGAATACCAGCTCAAATAGAGAATGGTGTTAACGGGTTTTTAGCTAATCCCTATGATATAGAGGGATTTGTAGATAGAATCGTACAGATTTTGACTAATCCGTCGCTGGCAAGAGAAGTAGGGAAAAGAGGAAGAGAGGTGGTCAGAAAGAAATTCCTTGTAACAAGGCTCCTACTCGATTATTTAGAGCTGTTAAACGATATAATTAAGTAGTAACCTTATTTAGGAAGAGACTTTTTATTCTAAAGGCCAGGTCCCTTTTAAATCTAAAAACGTAATTTGGATGAGGAACAAAGTATAACCTCAAATCTTTTTCATTAACAAAAATTCCATTAACGCTTTCAGGAATCTCAACACCTAGTACTCTTGAAATGGTTAATGCGGCAGTTCTACCCATAGCTATTATCTTTTCAGGCTTTAGAAGCTCTATTTCCGTTTTCAATACGTACTCACACTTTTTCCTCATATCATTTATCCTAAACCTATCTACCGGCCTACACTTTACAGCTGCCGTTATGAAGATGTTTTTAGATTTCAATAATTCCAAGACGCCTAGGTCGTCCTTCACTCCTAATATTAGCTTCATCGATAGCCTAAATCGATCGAAGCCTTCCAAGTTATAAAATAGGGAGTTTTTGAAGCCGGGGGGAGGAGACTCCCCTATAGCAAGTACTTTAACCTGATCGGGGAGCCAACGAGTATAAACTTGATATTTAACGAAGGGCTTATCGACAAAAATACACTTATCACATTTAGCTACTAAGTCCTCAAGCCTTTCAGCCGGCTCCAATTTACCTTAGGTATAGGAGTTCACGTTTTAAAGATTCCTTAAAACATCTCGACAAGCTAGAGGATAACGTCCTGCAGTATTAGGAGACCTCGAGAATTCTAACGGCATCGGTAGCACCGGCCTTTATTCCTCTAGTCATTACCACTATATCTCCTACCTTTAACAATCCCGTCCTCTTAAATTCATCAATTATATCCCTAGATGGGTCTTCCTTATCCGCTAGATAGGGTAGGTAAGCGCTGTAAACTCCCCATAAGAGCGAGATCCTCCTAGCGACCTCCAAAGAAGGAGCTGCTGCGAGTAAACCGTTTTTAGGTCGAAATGACGAAATTCTTCTAGCGGTAATTCCAGATTTCGTATACGCTACTACCTTACCATCTATTGAATCCGCCATTAACACGACCCCTTTAGCGAATCTATCAAACAAGTCTATAGGTTCGTGTCTCCTAGCGATGGCTCCGCTTTCCTCGGCCTTTCTTATGATCCTCTCCAACCACCTAATAGCGTCGATGGGATACTTTCCAATAGCCGTTTCCCCCGTTAAGAGTAGCGCATCGGTTCCCATTCTAATAGCCGTGTAGACGTCCATTACTTCGGCCCTAGTAGGCATCGGATTCTCTATCATAGAATCTAGGAGTTGAGTTGCTACTATGCTTGGCTTTCCGTATTCAGCGGCCCTTTCTATAAGGAGCTTTTGGATGCTTGGTATCTCCTCTAAGTTGAAATAAGCTCCTAGATCACCTCTAGCTACTAAGATGCCATCTGCTTCCCTAACGATTTCATTTATCCTATTAACGGCCGATCTTGTTTCTATTTTAGCTATAACCCAAGAATTTCCTCCAAGCTCCTCTATCCTCTCCTTTAAGCTTACGATATCGTCTCCTTTCTTAACGAAGGATAGAGCGATGGCCTCTACGTTCATTTTTATACAGAACTCTAAATCCTTTTCATCTTTAAGGGTTAAAGGAGGGAGATCGTACTCCTTCCCGTGTATAGCTACGGTCTTTTTAGGTCTAAGCTCGCCTTCTACTAAGGCTTCTAATATCGCGCTCTCCCCATTTATTTCAATAACTTTACAGATAATTCTTCCTCCTTCGAATAACACGAAATCTCCCCTTTCTATGAGCTTAAAGAACTCCTCAGATTTTACGGGAACACCTTCGTTTAAACCTACTCTAAATCTAGTTCCTCTCTTAAGCTGGAGGGGCTTAAATTCTCCGAGTCTAACAGTTGGTCCTTGAAGATCTCCTATAATGGGAATAGGCCTGCCTATTTCTTGCTCTACATCTCTCACCATTCTTATTAGCTTTTCCTTTTCCTTTAAGTCTCCATGAGAAAAATTAAGCCTTATGCCATCCATGCCTTCCCTTATAAGCTGAAATATTACCCCCCTACTACTAGAACTTGGGCCTAATGTTGCTAATATCTTAGATTTCCTCAACCTATCTTAGATGTAGGAGAATAGTATTTACCTCTTTCCCTTACTGTAGCTTAAGCTGCTTAAGCTCCCCTCCCTTTCTGCTCTCGTAATTGAAGAGCTCGTACAGCTCTTTTGCTTTCAATTCGTTCATTCCGCTAACTATCCTAAGTTGTGAAGGAGAGGCATTAAATATCGCTCTCAACGTCTTAAAGTGCCTAATTAACCTTTCAGCTAACGTTGGACCTATTCCAGGTAAACTTTGTAATACCGCTTGTTGTTTTTCCTCCATCGTCTCCAACTTGTGTTTTCCCTTAACTACAAATCTCTTTGTAGGTTTTTTCTCCGCGTGTTCCCTTCTAACTAAAGCCGCAATGAGCTTAGCAGATTCGAGATGGTTCTCCGTCGTGATGACAGGGATTTTAAAATCTAAAACCATGCTAGCTAAAGCTCCCCAAATAGCATTCTCGCTCCTTAGCTGAACGTACTTCATCGCTCTACTGAATTCTCCTTCTACAATTATTATCGGTCTTTCATAAGAATCCTTAAGCCTTCCCGCTTGATCAAAAAGCCTTCCATCAATTATGGAGTTTATGAAGTCGGATGCAGTTTTACGCTCTACCACAACGTCGCTCGAAATTAAGTAGTCTCCTACAATTAAGGTATCGAACTTAACGAATACATCTAGCTTCTTGAGCTCTTCTGGTACACCTGAGCCTTTCTCCCTCTCGTCAACAATTACTCTATAACGCATCCCGATCTTAAAACTACTAATTACTAAATAAGATATTCGGCTTAAAGCTTAAATCAAAGAACAATATAAGAGAGAAAGATGATGAGCGCGTCCTTCTCTGATCTATGATGATAAGTCTCATTTCTGATAAATTATCCCTCCTTCCCTTGTTCCTTCTCTACAAGCTTATCGATTTCCTTTATCGCTTTCTCGGCCTCTTCCACCTCCACGTTCTCTCCCGTTTTCACTAGATCCGATATGCTCCTACTTATCACCTCATCTACGGTTTTTCCCTCCAAACCTATCTTTCCCTTAATTAGGACAGGTGAGGGCTGCGTTACCGCTCCTCGAACTACTACTTGACCTTCTAAGGGGGTAACTACCAACGCCCCTACCTTTTCCCCTCCTAACTTAACCATATAGACGAGATCTCCTAAAGTAGTTGTAACTACCTTTTCAACTTCGTATTCTATAGCCTTTACCAACATTTCCTCCACCTTGGAGATAGCAGTTGTAACAAGCTTCTTTACTTCTTCGTCAGGTACGCGTTTGAAGTATTCAACGGATAAAGTATCGTACTTCCAAGATACCTTGCCTTCAGATAGATCGTATTCTATCCTTATCCTCACGACATCTCCCTTATCGGACTTAAGAGCATCTACAACTATATTATACAACACCCTGTTTAGTTCGGCAGCGGCCCTAGCTACCTCTTGTGAAGTTGTCTCTCCGCTTGCTATTGAATTTTTCATTTGTGCAAACAGTGTTTTCCTAACTTTATCGGCATAAGCCCCAACTATTACTAACCCGGTGCTTAACTGCATTATTTCACCCAATTTACGATAGTTTTCACGAATATTTAAAATTAATTTCTCTCACATTCGATTCCTGAACATATGGACTTTAGAGAACAGACATTACACTTACTACGAGAGCAGAAGACCTTATCATGGTAATAGGATACGGTCTGCAACCATCCACTTAGCTCTTTAAACGTTTCAATGGATAGACCAGTTAGACAGCTGTTCCTCATTGGACAGTTGTAACATGTAAACTTTAAGCATAGGCTTTTATTCGGCTTAGTTTTAAACTCCAAAAGCCCTAATCTTTTCACGAATCTGGAGAAATGTACATCGCTAGGAGTGAATATAGGTCCCTTGCCGGAGAATAAAAGGTAGGCATCGACGACTTTAGGGCCAACATACTTTATTGAGAGTAGATTTTTTCTTAAGCTCCAACTATCCAAGCATTTAGAAAGCCTTACGTAATCAAGTAGGACTTGTCCTAGCTGTTTCAATTGATAGCTCCTCCCTACCCTTTTTATTTCACGATTGATTAACTTCTCATCTTCAACAATATCTTTAAGCCTCTTCCACCACCTAACCACATTAGTGTGATAATCGGTATTTCTCGATAAAAAGGTAAGAACGAAAATGTATTTTTCATCCCAAGGGCTTATCGATATTCTGAGTTTACGATAAGAATTTACGATGTGCTCTACTTTATCCCTTATATCTCCTTTCAAGTTTAAATAAGCTAGGTGATCTAGAGGATCGTACCATAAGCCGATCCATGCTTTAATTTCGATCTCGCTAGCTCCTTCGAATTCTACGAAATTCCTCTTTATCCTGAACTTAGCCCCTTTCTTGTATCCGTAATCCTTTATATACCACGCTTCTCTTTTTACGAATAGAGCCGATGTAAAGGCTGGGTAAAAAGTGAGGTCTAGGTCCAGCTCTTGGACCTCTATTCGATCCATTACATTAACTATGAGCAGCAAACCTTTTACGTCTTTTTGCCGACACGAAAAATGTGATAAATCCTATTGAACTAAGTAAGGCCGTAGAAGAGAAGGTAGTTAGAGGTAGAAGTAGAAAGTACTATAGGTTTAGAGGAGGTAGATGGTACGGAGGAATAGCTACAGCCGACGCCGTAGGCTGCAATCTATCATGTGGATTTTGCTGGTCTTGGAGAGCGAATCACCGTATAGACAAGGTTGGAGAGTTTTATACCCCTGAACAGGTTGCAAGTAAACTAATTAACATAGCTTACAGAAGAGGTTATAGGCTAATTAGGTTAAGCGGAGGAGAACCTACTTTAGGCTTTCAGCACTTAGTTGAAGTTTTAAATAACTTGGAATATGAGAACTTAGGGTTTATTTTAGAGACGAACGGAATACTCATAGGATATGAAAGGGAATATGCGAAAACGTTATCGAAGTATAAGTTCATACATGTTAGAATCTCTATTAAAGGCACAAATCCGAAAGAGTTTTCCAAGTTAACGTTAGCGGAGCCTTGGGGCTTTGATTTGCAGCTTAAAGCCTTAGAAAACCTGCTGGATGAAGGCGTACCTTGTCATCCAGCTGTTATGTTGAGCTTTTCTGCTAAGGAAGACATTGACGATTTAAAATCTAAGCTTGAGGAAATAGATAGAAGACTTGTTGAAGATTTTGAAGAGGAATACATTTTCCTATATCCTCATGTAGAGGAAATCCTAAGGAGGAGAAAGTTAAAGCCTATGGTTGCGTACAGGCCCAACTCCATACCTTCTGAGCTAATTTAAACCTTAAAAGTTCTAGATATTTAAGGAAAATTATGGAAAGAGGTAAGAACTTTGTAGGTGGCGAATGGAAGCCTTCCGTGAGCTCTGTAACATTCCAAGACGTAAATCCAGCAGATATTAGGGACGTGATAGGAGAATTTCCAGATTCGGTAAGGGATGATGCTAAGGAAGCTATAGATGCTGCTAAGGATGCCCTTAAAAAGTGGGAGGACTTACCAGCACCTCAGAGAGGAAGGATTTTACTTAGAGCATCGTACATCCTCGAAAGGGAAAAAGAGGATTTAGTTACCCTTCTTACGCGTGAAGAAGGCAAAACGATAGCTGAAAGCGAGTTAGAAGTAGTTAGAGCTATTGAAATCCTTAGGTTTTTCGCAGGTTTAAGCTATAGACTTAAGGGAGAGACCATTCCTTCTGCTTTCCAAAACACCTTAATATTTACGATAAGAGAACCTATGGGAGTTGCTTCTATCATAACCCCATGGAACTTCCCAATAGCCATACCCGCATGGAAAATAGCTCCTGCTTTAATTACGGGAAACACTGTCGTTTTCAAACCTTCGCCTCTCACTCCTCTAATAGCTCAGAGGTTAGTAGAAGCATTTGAGAAAGCGGGAATTCCTAAAGGCGTTTTGAATTTAGTACATGGGGATGTTGAGGTTGGAAGAGAGATGGTCACGAATAAAAATGTAGATGTAGTATCGTTTACTGGATCGTACGAAACTGGAAGTGAAATTAGGAGAAACTGCGTAAAAGTGGATAAAATGATGAGGTATCAACTGGAGATGGGAGGAAAGAATCCGTTGATCGTAATGGCCGATGCGGATATCGGTAAAGCCATTGAGATAGCCGTTAAGGGGGCCTTTGGTCTAACCGGTCAAGCATGTACAGCTACAAGCAGGATATTGGTTGAAGAAGAAATCTACGATGTGTTTTTGAGGAGGTTTATTGAGGCTACGTCGAAGATAAGGGTTGGAAATAGCTTAAAGGACAGAGATGTCGATATGGGGCCTGCGGTTAGTCGACAACAGCTAGAGAAAGATCTCAAGTACATTGAGATAGGTAAGGAAGAAGGGGCGAAATTGATGTTGGGAGGAAGGAGAATTGAAGAGGGGGAATTAAAGTACGGCTTCTTCATCCAACCGACCGTATTTACTGAGGTATCTAAGGATATGAAGGTAGCGAAGGATGAAATTTTCGGACCTATAGTGTGTCTTATGAGGTTCAAAGGAATTGAGGAAGCGATCGATATAGCGAATTCCGTGGACTATGGACTTACCGCTGGAATATGTACGGTTAATTTGCATAATGTAATGGAGTTTATTAGAGAGATCGAGGTCGGCGTAGTAAAGGTAAATCAACCTACGATAGGGCTTGAATTACAAGTTCCCTTTGGAGGGTATAAGAAATCTAGTTCAGCTACGTTTAAAGAACAAGGAGAGACCGCTATCGAGATATTTACCAAGATAAAATCCGTATACATATCTAGCTAATTACTCCCATTTAGCCCTTATTTCCATTCTCATGAAGGCAATGTACGCAATTATGAAGAAGAGGACTATCTCGGCTATTAAAGCTGAAAGATGAGGCCATATTAAAGCTAGGCTTTCATCAACGCTTAAGGGAGCGGGCAGGGGTAGGTTAGGGGAATATACGTAGAAAGGACCCATTGTCCTAACCCTAGGATTTAAGAGAACGTTAGATACTTCCGTGAATAAGGTAGTTGGGCTTATCCTACTTATTAATAGCCTAACCTCCTCTCTAGCCGCTATCTCCTGTAATGTAGGAGGAGGGAACGTTCTCAAGGGGAATAATGCCTGGGATATAATGTCCGATACCATGTATATGAAAAAGCTTAGAAAGATCCAGAGGCCTAACGCGGCTAAAGCCGACGTAGCAACTCTTCTAAATATTACCGATAGGAATAGAGATAAGCTAAACCATACGCTTGAATATAGGATAGCGGTCAGTGTAAAGTAAAATATACGTAATGTGGAGTCTAGACTTGGACCAAAACCGGCAAGCAGTATATCGAAACCCGTGATTATACCTATTACTCCAGAAAGTACGATGGTTATCGTTGCCAATCCAGCCGCTAGTTTGCCAACTATAACGCTATCTCGATATATCGGATTGGATAG